>Ga0102945_1000097_pt1 | contig 30824 bp, 65 predicted proteins | sample SalPonred_H2O_MG_FD_78207 | JGI IMG/M metagenome (GOLD analysis project Ga0102945, IMG submission 78207) | Salt pond water microbial communities from South San Francisco under conditions of wetland restoration - Salt Pond MetaG R2_restored_H2O_MG ...
AATTAAAAAATATAAAAATATGAAAAATTTAATTTTAATCTCAATTTCTTTTTTAACCCTTTCTGTTCACTCTCAAAACTATAATAAAAAGGATGATAACCCTATTGTATATTTTGTAGGAGAGTTAAATTCTGAAGAATATCCTTTAGTCATAAAAACAAAAAAAGTAGATAATCATAATATTATCATAGAAAGAAATGAAACAATTCCCGTTTTGTATTTATATATTTCCAAAAAAGAAGAATATATCGGTTGGCAACTTATTGATGTTGACAATAAAGATACGACAGAATTAATCGATATAGATTATAATATACATAAAAATAACAGTAAAACAAAAATGATTTTAAAGGGAAATAAATTCAAAAAAGAGTTCAATTTCTATAGTTGATATATACTTAAAGAAGAAAATAATTTAGTTATTTTTAGAACTGATGAAAATTTCAAAATTCAAAAAAAACAATAAATGGAACAAAACGTAAGCGATATTAAATACAGACTTATATTTGTAGACTCTAATAAAGATGAAGAAAACTTAGATATACTAAATTTTTGTGAATGTTGGAACAAGCCTTCAAAAAAAGATGCTGAACATTTAAGAGAAGAGTTGTTGAATGATAATGAATTTAGATTGACTGATATTGTACGCAGATTAGACATAATTCCAGCTCCTGACTATATAGTGAATAAATTAAAAAGTAACATTGATTAATTGCATGGTAAATTTCAAAAATTCTTATATTGATTTTCAGGTAATACAAAATCCATTCATGATTAAAAATAATATATGGTGGTATGTTTCAATTGATGAAAATGGATATATAAAAGATATAACATGTACATCAAAACAATATTATAAAATATATAAGCACAAAAATAAAAACTCTCAAATTTTAGATTTTGAAAAATTTTTAGAATTAGCAAAAGCTGGTGATATTAATTTAAAATAGATAAAATGTAATTTTATCTATTTTTTTCGTTATAATAAAAAAGAGTTTATGGAAAAATTTAAAACAATAAATGATTTAGAGGTTGTTCAATGTGGAGATTATATTTGGAGAGTATTAAAAGAAAATGATGGAACTGATATTTTTGAAATCACAATAAGCATTAATGAAGAACAAAAATCAAAAGGCTATAGTGATATAACTTTATATTATGATACAAGACATAAAATGTTTTCAGTTAGAAATTTTCAATCAACTTATTTGGGAGGTGATTTTTTTTGTTTTAAATTACAATTTAAAGAAACTCCATTATTAGTGAAAGCTTTATTGGAAGGTCATAATGGATACTTAATGCCATTATACCATAAAGATAGTGTTAAATTAAAAAATAATACATATGAATAAATTTGAAGAATCTGAAATTTTATCAAAAGTAAATAAAAAAATAAAACAAGAAGCTTTTGATTCAACTTGTGGCTACAAACCATTTGATGATAATCTTACTTTTGATAAATATGCCGAGCATGGTTATGTAAAAGGTCAGCAAGAACTATTAGAAAACATGATTGAAAAAGGCATTATTAATGTTTATGATTTAAGAAAAATTTTTACAGATTAAATTTATAAAATATGGGAGGTCAAGCAATAAAGAATGCATATACTAGAAGGTATTCAAGAAAAGAATATGATAAAATAATTCCAAAAATTATTCAAAAAGCAAAAAAACTTTTTTCTGATGCTACCGATACAAATTTTTATTTTGATAAAGAAAGTTTTGGAGATGCTGATGTTCTATGTTTAGTAGACAAACCAATAGATGTTGATATAACTAAATGGATATATGATGAATTTAATAGCAAAGAAGTTGTTAAAAATTCACATGTTTATTCTTTTGAGTACAAAGAGCTTCAGGTTGATTTCATTTTAACTCCTTTGAGAAATTGGGAAACATCTAAAGTCTATTTTAGTTATAATGATTTACATAATTTAATTGGAAAAATTGCTCACAAATTTGGTTTAAAATGGGGTTTTGATGGACTTCAATATGTGTATAGACTAAAGGATAAAAAATTAGGTACAATTGAAGTAACAAAAGACCATGAAGAAGCTTTAGAGTTTTTAGGTTTTAATTCTAAAAAATATGAAGAAGGATTTAAAAATTTAGATGAAATTTTTCAATTTGTAATTGATAGCAAATATTTTAACCCTTGGTTATTTGATTTAGAAAAATTAAACAGAATCAATAGAGAGAGAGATAAAAAAAGAACTACATATAAAAAGTTTTTAGAATTACTCGAACCTATAAAAAGCAAAAATAAAATTGATGATTATCATTATTTTTATAAGAATAAAAAAGTTTATCTTGGACTAATTGATAGTAAATTTCCTGGTTTTTTGAGAAAGTATAGACTTTTAGAAAAAAGAGAAGAAAGAATAAAAATGATTTCAAAAAAGTTTAACGGCCATATTTTAATGGATAAATTTAATTTAAGAGGAAAAGAATTAGGTAATTTAATTACTAAATTTAAGGAAAGTTTTGAAACAAAAGAGCAATATGAAGATTTTATCTTAAGTAATGAAACGGAAGTCATATTAGATAAATGCAATAATTTTTTATAAAATAAAAGGATTATAAGAAGATAAAATTTAATAGTTAAGTGAATTTAAAATTTATTCTTAAATTCCAATATGAAATTATTGTACAATGTACTAGTTCTCCTATTCCCATTCCATCAAAATTTTTAATGAATATAATAGGCAATATAACAGCTGAAATTGAGCACAATAAATTAAACACCCACTCTCTGTATAGTATCTTTTTTCGATTAATATATGACAACAAAAAGATACCTAATGGATATGAAAAGAAATAAGAAAAAGCAGATAGATTATGCAACAAATTATTGTTTTCAACATCAAAAAAACCAGTAAAGAATAAAAAAATAGAAGTTAATAAAAAAAATGAGTAAGATATTCTTTTTTTTATCAATCTCTGATGGTGTTTTATATAAAAAAAAGCATTCACAAAAATAGATAATGATAAAATAATAAGTGAATAATTAAAAATCCAACCTAAGTTTTTATCTGAACCCCATTCAGAAATTTGAATTTCTGTTATATTATATTCTGTTGACGTTAAAAAGAAAGATGTTATAATAAAAAAAAGAAGAATTGATATAAAAGTTTGCATTTTTCTTATTTTTAATATCAATTCTTCTTTTATCATTTATTTTTAATATTGCAATTTGAGGTGCTTGCATAATGAAATATATTTACTTTTATGCTGTGTTATTATAAATAATAAAATAATTTTTTAAATTTACTTTTTTAAGTATTTTTTTACATCCATTTCTAATATTTTATTATAAACTTGTTTAGGAACTCTAAATTCTTGGAAAGTTCCATCATCTTTTAGAAGTACAACTATAGCTCCTAATATTTTAATATTTTCAAATTTGGTTCCTTCTAGCATTTTTAGAAGCAATTTTGCATATAAAGGCAGTTGAAGGTAATAGTGACTTAAAGAGGTGTCATGTAAATCTTCAAAAGGCTCTAACATTTTTTTGGTATAAAATTGAACCTCAAAATTCTTAGGTTGATTAGTTTTCCAGTCAGTAGTTACAAATCCATATTCATTTTCGTTAATAGGTATCAACCAATTCTTATCAGGCTGTCCAAAATATCCTAACTCTAAATTTCCTAAAACCATTTCAGTATCTAAAAGTATAGCACCTCTTTTATGCATCATGTCAATAAAATGTTTTCCTCCCTGTATCATCATGTCGCCTTTTAAAGTCTGCTCTTCATCGCATTCAAATATAGGTTGTCTCACATCCTTATAAGAGCCATATAAATCAACTAAATACTTCTCTAATATATAATGAACTCTACTACCCATGTTTGTTGCGTAATCGCCTTTTAAAGCCCATTCTCTTAGCAATTCTCTTTCTTTAACAGGGTCTCCTCCACAATTTTTAAAAGTTTTAGTAGTTGTGGCATCGAATTCTTTGTAAAAATATTTTAATACTGTTGAAACTGAAGGCATATCAGAAGTGATATTTCCATTTTTATCTTTTATGAAATAACTATGTGTATCTTCTATAAAAGACAGGCCATTTATTTCTTGATATTTTTTTATTTCATCTCTTATCTCTTGAGCTACTTTTTTTAAATCCATTTTTTAAATTATTTCTTCTAATTCTTCTTCTTGAATATTTTCAAGAGCTTCTTCTATTTTTTCTTTTGGGTTTATTGGTGCGAATCTTTTTGCTGAAAAATACTCATAAGGAAAACAGTTAGATAAATCTACTTCTTCTAACTCTACTCCTAAAATATTATTTTGAGCACACATTCTTACAAATTTAACAATTGTATACTCTTTTCCTTTTTCAATCCAATTTTCTAATGGTATTCCTAAAGGTCTATTAGAATCATCAATACAAACTACTCTCATTTTAATTAAACATTAGGTAAATCCAAAATAAAGATATGATATGTATAGTTTGGTCTAAGCCTATTATAAGCCAAAAAACCCATTCCCATAAATCGTTTACTTTTTCATTTTCATTTTTCGTTTTTAGATAAGCTAATCTACTTAATTTGCTAGTTACATAATCTGTTAGTCCATGAGCTATAAAAATATAAAGAAATATTAATATGTAATTTAATATATTCTTTATATCATAATTTAAATCTATTAACCACCAAAAAAAAGTAGTCATTGAAGAATAAATTAAAACATGTGTTAACAGGAATAAAATATTTGTGCTTTTTTTTCTTACTTGATTTCTACTTTGAAGAAAAAAATCAGCAAATAAGTGTGAAATTAGAACAAGTGAAACAATGTGTAAGCTTATCATAATTTATAAATTTCTTAATCTTTTTACTACAGGTTCACAATCTTCTACATAATTAGGTCCTATTGCTACCGCTGTGTAGTTTTCTCCTTCTAATTCAGTCAATCCTATATCTTTTATCAAAGAGCAGTTTAAACCTAATTCTTTGGATTTTTCATATACTTTTAATAATTGAGATTCATTTTTTACTTTTTTCACTATTTTTGTAAACAAACCATCAATCCATTGAACTTCTTCTTCTTTAGCTTCAAATGAATAGGTTCTTATTTTTTTTTCAAAATTTCCATGTACTATTGAACGTCTCATTTTGTCAAAAAAAACTTTCATTGAGGCATGAGAAGATTGAGCGGCTAATTTTCCATTTGACATACCCAAATCTTCTCTAATTATTATATATTGTTTGACTTCTTTTTTCATTATTTATTAAATCTTTTATACGATTGCTCAGTTATCATGTTGTACTTCGCTTTTCCAGTGAATTCTTCTAATTTTTTTGAATTTGTATAACTCATTGCTGATTTTAAATAGTGTTCAAAATTTTCTATCCATTGATTTAATTTATATTCAACTTCCCTCATTCTTACAACACCTTCAGATGTTTTTAATTTTTCCTTGCCCCACTTCTTTTGAACTTCTTTAGTAGACATGCCTCTGAAATGTTTTGTAATTTTAAAACCTTTTTTATAGAGAAAGTTAGCTAAAGAATTACTTAAAGGGATTTTTTTCCAATAATTCTTACTAGAAGATTCTAATGCTTTATTAAATATAGAACCCAACATGACATAATCAGCACCTAAAGCTAAAGCTTTAATTACATCTGCATATTTTTTCATGCCACCATCAGCAACTATTTTTGCTCTTTTATTCTCTGGAAGGGATTGAGAAGCAATATAACAACTTTTTATCAAAGAACCCATTGGATATCCAACACCAACCTGTTCTGTAGTCAAACAGCCTGCTCCATTTCCAATTCCACATCTAATATAATCAGCCCCAGCTAATGAAAGTTCTTTGTATGTTTCATAGTTAGCTATGTTTCCAACCATTAGTTGCATAGATTTGCCATAATATTCCTTTGCTTTTTTAGTGACGTAAATTAAGTCAGACATGTGCCCATTTGCTATATCAATAAGTACATGAGAGGGATGTTTTTCTTGTTTTTTAGCAAAAAATAATTCAGTGAATTCAATCAGGGAATAAGATGTAAATATCATTTTAGCACCATCATTTCCATGTTTGTCATATTTTTCTCCTCTTGGAAGACAAACGTTTATATTATTATTTGTAAATTCTTGTAGGTTGCTTAAAGAAACAACAGTATCCATTGGAGCTGCTATCAGAGGAAGGTGTCCAAAATCTCCAAATTGAGAACCGTATCTTACATCCACTTCAGCTCTAGAAATAATATCTGTTGTTTTTGAAGGTTCAATTAAAATATCATTAAAATCGAATTTAATTTCTTTTATTTCTTTCGGTGTAAAGATTTTGTTTTTTTTATTGTTATATTTTTCTTCTGACGACATTAGTACTTCTTCCATATTTATTTATTTCGTTTAATAATTAAAACACGAAAATATGAAATAAATGTTTGAAATGCAAATTAATTATAAAAATTTATTTTGTAAATCTAGCACCAACTTTGTATATTCAGATATAAATGTAGAATCATCTTCAATTTTAATTATTTCTTTACCTAATTTCTTATATTCTTTTAAGAAATTTTTTACTTTAGGGTTTGATTTATCTAAAGATTTAATAAAATTCTCTGTTTGTGCAATAACAATGTCTAAATAACTTACATTAGATTCAACTGTATTCCACTCACTTTCAGTTTTAAACTCTATACCATCTTTCCCAAATTCATAATAAAGCAATCCCATTGGTCCTTTTCTATTTTTTTGACCCCAATAAATTTTTCTACATTCTTCTTTTTTGTCATGCTCCATTACTATGTGAGCATCCATCATTTGAATGAGAGTGTTTTTTCCTGCAAAGTTTCCATCTTTTGTGTTGTGTCCAATAAGGAAAAGGATTGAATTGTTTTTAGCACACCATTCTCTCAGTGTTTTTATAACATAATAATTTGCTTCATCCTCACTCATTTTAGAAGTTATAGCATAATCTTCTTTTGCTATAACTTGAAGAGAATCTACAATAACAACTGAAGGCTTTAACCTTTCTAATTCATCCATATAATCTTCAAAAGTAGGACAAGTGTTAGCATCTGAAAAATAAGCACTACCTTTGGGCATTTTAATGTTTCTAGTTTGATACTTAACATTTCTTCCTTCCATCTCTCTTAAGTACATAGAAATTTTATTTGGAGATAACCATTTCATTAAGTTTACCATTAAAGTAGTTTTACCAGCTCCTGATGTCCCACTAACATAAATTGCAGAACCAAAAACTATACCTCCATCAGAAGAAAACCAATCATCAAATCTTTTCTTATTTGTTTTTAATGTTGGAGTATTAAACACTTTAACTTCTTCATATAATAAACTTCTTTTGTTTTCAGTGCTCATATCTTTTCTTTTTAAGTTATCAATTATATAACGAAAGAAATATAAAAATATTACATAAAAACACAAAAAAAGAGAGTAGACGAATCTACTCTCTTTTAATCAAACTACTGTATATCGTAATGAATGTTGTTAGAGGTAATTTTTCCAGTATCCCTTTATACAGTAGCTTTCTAGCTATTGAATTGTAGAAGTAACTGGTGGATAGCCTTCCTATACTAACTTCATTACAGTTTGTAAAAAACACAGGAAATTAAACAAGTATTTTTATTTAACGATACAAATTTATTAGAAGTAACTTAATTCATAGCCTGTGTTTCTAATTATAATACAAATATAATTGTTTTTTTTATATAAAAAAAATATTTTTAATTATTTTTCCAAATTTCTACTTCATACTCATGAATATTAATCCATTTTCCTAAAAATTTAATTTGAACTGCCTTAATTATTGTTGTACAAATTAAATTTTTTGTTTGTATATTTTTTTCTGATATAATTTTTCTCCTTATTTTTTTACTCATTTTTTATTTTATATACATCAGTGTAATGTACTCCGCAATTTTTACATATTAAATATTCTTCTGTAACCCAAGATGAAAAGCCAGGACCTATTATACCATTAGTTTCTCTTTTTAAATAGTGTTTTTTTTTTATTGATTTACAAACAGGGCATTTTATTTTTTCTATTCTTTCATTTTCTTGTTTTTCTTTTTCCTGTTTAATATTAAACTCTTCTTCTTCTTGTTTTTTTCTTTTTTCCCAAAAGTTTTAAAAATCTATATCTTCTACTTTTGGTATTATATCGTTTTCTTTTCTTTTAGATTTACTCATTATAATTCCTGTTTATATTTTACTGATAGACTTGTCCTAATTTAAATTCTCCATTTTCTTCTATTAAGTATTCATTACTGAGCAATGTATCTATAAAGTAATACCTACCTCCAGTTGATTTGCCTTTTATATCTATTTTTTTTTGTTGTGTATGTCCAACAATTTGAATATACATTTTTTTTAAATCACTCTTAGCGTTTGAGCGTTTTAGTGATTTTGGTCTAATCCAAATAGGTGATTGTCCCTCATTATCGCCATATCCATCAACATATGCTAAATTATAATGTCTATTTGAGTAAGCATCAAATAAAAATTCATTAGGTTTGTACTTAAATAAATCATTTAAAAAATAACTAACTTTTGATTCATCATTATGATTTTTCTCTTTCCAATAACCAACATCTTCTAAAAAATTAACACTTACACCAGCATGTGTACATAAGCAGTTTCCGATAGTAACTGACATTTGAAACGAATCTTCATTATCTCTGAAAAAAAATTCAAATTGGTTAGCCATTATTGATTGATACCCAGAAGTTGCTCCACCATCTTTATTTCCTGGCCAATAATGAATATCATGATTTCCAATTAATAGATATACTTTTTTAGTAGAATCTAGTTCTATTTCTTTTTTAAATCTAACTATATCTTCAGCATTAAATAATTGCTCAATACCAGATACATCAAATGAATCAAAATAATCTCCTACAAATACAATATTATCAGCATCAAGATGTTGTTGAGTTATTTTTTTCCAAACATCTCTACCATGTATATCTCCAATATATATGTTTTTCATTATCTACTCATTTTAAATATCCCCAAGGACAATTTAAACAGCCTGTCTCACAACATTTAGGTCTTATTTGTAGTAAATAGTCTTTAGTGAAAACTCTCATTTTAATTCCTTGAACAATTTCCCAATGATAGTCTACACCTTCTATTAAGTCTATTGTTCTGAGTCTTTTGTTATCACACATAAAAATAAATATACACTTTTAATTAATCTTCCATCAACTTAAGTGTTTCCACATAAGATTCAGAAAATTTATTGTAATCAAAAGAGATATCAGATTCTTCTTTGTTATCACAAAGTTCACCACTTCTAGATTCTACATGCATAAGAATTAAATCATAGACAGAAAAAACTGGAGGGTGGCAATAAGGTTCTATGGCATCTAATATATTTTGAACATTAGCAGAAGCAACAGGAACACCATCAGTATCAACATCTAAATGAATAACTTCTCTAGTACTTAAATCAATAACAGAAGATATTGTTGTAGTTGATTCATTTATTAATCTTACAGTATCTTTTAATGTTGAAGGAACAAAGACTTCATTTTTTTTTGGAAATTCTCTTTCCATATACCCAACACAACAATCAGTTACAGTTTCAAATGACCTACCATTATAATTTCTTGCATCAATAACTACAAATTTATATTCATTAGCAATAGATTCTTTTATGTTAATGTCTATATATTCTGCACAAGCTCCTTGTCTATTTCTAATATCACCACTGTAGCAACCTTCTTGACAGTTGTGGTCTCCATCAAATCCTATTCTTTTAATTACAGAGTCTCCAATAAAAGTTGCAGTTAAATCAATATCTTGATTTCCTTTCTCATCAAACCAATGAACAAAAGCTCTAATGGTGTTTTTGTTACCATCTATTTTAGTTCTCTGACCTCTAATTATTGGTTTCAAAGAAGAGCTTGCAGAACGCATGTTTTTTGGTAATGGAATTAATTTTAAATCCTCATCAATCCAAACTTTATTTAGTTTTTTTAGTTTTGAAAATTTATATCTTAAAGTATCATATATGATATCTCTAATTGAATTTACAACATCTTCAGATAAAGGTTCTAAATCTTTCATTTTTAATAGCTTTCTTGAACCTTTTATCATAATTGTTCTATTTCTAGAAGCATTTGTTCTTTTTTCAAAATGTTCAAGAGTTTCAAAAATAACTTTATTAGAAACTTTTTTGGAAACATCTTTTGTGATTTTTAGTATTTCATTTAAGTTTGATGGATTATTTCTTATAAGAGCATCTAATCTTCTAAAATACTCTCCAGGTCTTTCTGAAAGTTTTTTTAAACCTTGTTCAAATTTATTTTCTTTGAACAATTTATCAACCTCTCCATACCAAGAGGTAATTTTTTCATTTCTTAAATCTTGAAAGAACTTGAAAGATTTTGGAAATTTATTTTTATATTCACCTGGATGGATTATTTCTCCCAATCTAATCCATCTGTTAGACTTCAAAACCCCTTCAGAAGATGAACAGTCAGTATTTTCAAGTAAAGAAAGTAAAAACCTTCTTTCTTTTCTTGAAAATTTTTTAAATTTAAAATTCTCTCTATCAGGATTGTCAACTCTTTTGGTTGTCCAAGAGTTAAATCTAACTTTAGCAGGAGGTACTTTAGGTAAAGAAATATCTCCTCCTGACATGTGTGTAGCAATTCTTAATACATCTGTTACTGTTTTTACAGGAACTTTTAATCCCATTGATGCTAACACACATAAATTTTCTTTGAATGGTATGTGCTTAGGCAAATTCAATTCATACCCATTATTAATGAACCAAACAATTATCTCTCTATCATCTACAGTTAAACTTTGATTTACAGAGATTAAATCTGTAAAAATATTATTAAATTCTTCTTCACTACCTTTTTTAATAGTTTTATATTCAACATGTTCAAAAGCACTTTCTCTTTCTTGAGTCCATTCATTAGGTTCATACTTTCCATTTGAAAAATAGTGAGCTATTTGATGCAGCCATAAATCCAATTCAGTTTTATCCATCACTTCTTCAGGAAACCCTTTCCAAAAAGGAGTGTAATTTCTATTAGAACTAGTTATTAATTTAAGATAATTAATAATCTCATTATGAAATTTAACTATTTCTTTTTCATCTGAACATGTCAAATGTTTAATAGCTGATTCATCTAAAATATAACCAAATTGCATCAACTCAGAAACTACAGAAAATGCTAATTCTGGATTGTTAGATTTGCTTAAAGGAAGATTTATAAAACCGTTTCTAAACTGTACAATATTTTTAGTCATACTGTTGGAGTTAGAATATTCTTTTTTTTCTAAAAATTCTTCACTTTTGTTTCCAAACTTGCTTTTAAATTGTTCTAAATTTAAAGTTTCCATAATTAATTTAATTGATTATTTATTATCTGTCTGCAAATATAATAAAATTTTATAATAAAAAAAATTAATTATTATATTTTATTTTTTTTGTTTGTTCATCAAATAAAATATTCACAGGCTTGTTCGTGTATTTATAATTGATATTTAAAACTGAAGCGTTTATGAACTCTGTTTCTCCTACTTTTTTATTTCCATAACTTTCATGAATGTGACCAAACACATTTACTGAAGGTTTTATCTTATTTATATTTTCTAATAATATTTCACAACCTACCTGCTCATGACTTCTCGGAACATAGTCTAATATGCTTTTTGGAGGCGTGTGTGTAATTAAAATGTCGGTATCTAAAGGTATTTTTTCAAACTTTTTCCTTAATTCATCTGTGTTTCTAGGTATGTTAAAGGCCCAATTATAAAACCATGGCTGCCAAGGAGTTCCGTAAAATTTTATATCATTTATAATAACTTCTTCATCCTGAAGGTAAATTATATTATTGTATTCGTTTTTAGAAATTATTTTTAAAAATTCTTCATAATTATTTTCTATATATCTATCATGATTACCAGCGATGAAAATTTTGTGTTCGTAATTATCTATATGGCTAAACCAATCTAAAAAATCAAATATTTCCATTTTATTATATCCACTTGACATAATATCTCCTGAATGAATGAGAAAATCACCCCCAATTAAATCGTTATGAATTTCTTCGTGTTTAGTGTGCGTGTCTGATATAAATGTTATCTCTTTCATTGTTGTATTAATTAATTATTGTTTTATAAATTTAGGAGAACAACCTAGCAAAACGCTTCTAGATATTAATTCTTTTTCGTATTTTTTTAATTTAAATTTATTAGTCATATTTTGTAATATTTCATTAAATAATTCTTCTTTTATAGAATAATCTAAATAATTTATGTCTTTTTGATTAAATTTATTTCGTTTTGCTTTCATAAATAATATATCAAAATCAGCAGAAGGATAAGATTTTTTATATAACTCCCTATAGATAGACCACATTATATATTCTAATTTATCTCCTTTTCTGAACTCTTTTATAGTACAATCCTTACGTTCTATTATTAAAACTTTTTTTAGACTAAACTTCATTGCTGTATTTTGGTTCTATGAAATTAATTTTTATATTATGGTTTTTAGCTATTTCTATTTCTTCTAAAACTCCTTTCGAAACATCCCAACCAGGCATTTTTACAACTGTTAACTCATCACATTTCAAAAGAAAAGTTACGCAGAAGTTATACCAAAAATCCCAATCAGATGGCATATCACAAAAGTTCAACAAATTATGACCATATGCAATTGGTGACATTACAACATTACCTTCAGACACCATTTCTGCAGCAATTTTTGATATTGTTTTGTAGTTATTTTCTCTAATGTTATCATTTGGATTTGAATAAGGAGAGGCTAAGTAAATTAATTTTCCACTTATTTCTTTTTGTAGATTATCATCTGCATCATTTTTATGAACATTTAATTCTTTAAATATCTTTTCATTATCAAAATTTAAATTTGGCTTTATAGTTAATTCTGGAACATCCTCTTCAGGTTCTTTGTATATAATTTCTTTGTTTTCAAAATCTACATCTAAATTTTCAAAATCTATAGATGTTTTTTTATTTTTAGGCTTCTCAAAAATTTTAGGATTTGTTTCTTCTGCCCAAACAAGATATGCAGGGTCATTGTCTTGAAGCCACTCAACTGTTTTTCCTGAGTATTTTCCTCTGTAAATAATTTGTTCTGAATCCATTTTTTTTAGTAAAAATATATAAAAAACAAAAGTATTAATAAATATTTACAATAACAAATTTTTTTATTTATTTGTAAATATGGAAAAAGGTTATGTATATCTGTTGACTGATTTTGATAGTTTTCCTGAAAAGTTTAAAATTGGAATCACCAAACAAGAGCCTGAAAAAAGAATAAAGCAACTACAAACAGGATGTTCAGGAGAGATTGTTCTTCTAAGAACATATAAATCCAAGTTTTACAAAAAAATAGAAAAATTTCTTCATAGAAAATACAAAAAATATAATTCTAATGGTGGAACAGAATGGTTTGAACTACCTGATGAAGAGGTTTTAACCTTTATTGAAGAATGCGAAAACGCAGAAAAAATGTTTATACCTTTAATTGACAATCCTTTCATGTGAATAAGGTTAAAATCAATAATAAGTTCTTCATAATTTATTTATATTTATTAAATTAACCACAATATTTTTTATTTTAAAAACCCTTTTTTAATTAATGTGTGAATGTAAATTGATTGTTCAATATTCATTTCTTTTGCTCTTACTGCATTGTTTTCAAATTTGCCATCAAGAACAAAATTTACAGCTCTTCCTATTGTCATGTGAAGGCCAAAGAAAGGCTTTTCTAACCCCAATTCCTTTCTTATTGAATGTAAACCATCTTTTTTTTCATGAGGTACATTTAACCACCAATTATAAGTTATTTTACCCTTTTCTTCAGCAGAGTCGGTTCTAGGGTCAACATTTAGATAAATATCAATATGTTTGTTGTTCCATTTTTTTTTAACAGATTCCCAATCACCTGTAATATCTGATGCTCTATCATTTATAAAAGTAACATGAGCTCCCCTTAAAGGTTTTAAAAGGTTTATACTGTATCTTTTTTTGATGAACCAAGCATAATATTCACAAATTCCTTTTTGGATATTATTATCTTCTAATAAAACCATAGCAACTTTCTTCCAAGAAGATTGTTTTAAGTGTTTATTAGTTCTGTCTGCAGGGTCGAATTTTATTATTCCATTTAATTTTATTATATTTTCTTTTTGTTTTATCATAAATTATATAACGTTTAGGAAAATAAAATGTTACTTAAATTTATGTTTTTTTTAACAAAAAACTACAACGCCTCCATCGGATGCTATTTCAAAAGATTTCATCCAATTATTATAATTGTTTTTATAACTATCTTTCATGAAATTAGGCAATAAGTTGTCATTTTTTAAGTATTCAAAAAAAGTATCTTTGTTGTTATAAAAATCATCAAATAGCTTTTTTGACGTTTTGTTACCTATAAAACCCTCGCAATCTGAGAAGATTATTAATTCAACAAAATTTTTATTTTTGTAATTTTCGGGATTATCCCAAATAATTTCAGGAGCAAAACCAAAAAAACATTCACACAAAGTTGTTCTAAAATTATTATACCCTGAATATGAGCCTGCCCTAAAGCTAAAATCTCTTTCATTTATATCATAGAAACCTTCTTTAATATCATCTGATTGATTGTAAGGTTCATATTCAGGGTATAGATAAAGCATTTCGTCATATGCTGAATCTAAATCATCTTCAGTCATTTTTGCTCTATCTTTGAAAGAATTGAAATCAATTTTTTTATAAGCATTTATGTCTAATCCCATTTTTATTTATATTAAAATTTAACTAATCTTATTTTTAATCTTTTTTCTCTAGCTAAATGTATCATATGTTTTGTACCTTTGCTTTTCTCATCCCAAAACGCTATCAAAGCATCAGCATATTCAGCCATTTCTTTGTTTCTAATATATCCTGCTGCTTTTTTATGTTTTGCCCAATTAGCTGGAAATTGTTTTAGCTTATAGCCTTTTTCTTCAGCATACTTTTCACCAAGTTTATCTGCGCCTATTGCAGTTCCTGAAACAATTTCAATTTCATCATTTATATTTTTTAGATAAAAATCACAAGCCTCACAAAGTTTCTTATAATCTTCAAACAAACGACTTCCAGCGATTATCAACCTCATACAATAATATCTAATAACTCTTTTAACTTTTCTATATCGTTAACACTTGTTAAAAACTCTAAATCACCATAAACTTCACAATGAGAATATAATTTTTGAGTTTTAATATTATACATAAAATCCCAAATACCAACATCATAAAACTCATATCCATTATCTGAGCGGAAGTCAATAGAGTTTAATTCTTCTTTTCTAATCATTGTTCTCGTTATCATTATTAGTTATATAATCTGAATCTGCTATTCTACTTTCAAAGTTTGAAATTTTGTCAGAAACCATTTCTCTCATTTTTTTCATATTTTCTAATAATGTCAATCTTAATTTATGAAATTCTATATCATCAATTTCAGGAAAACTACTATAGTGTTTAAAACAATATTCTAAACCTTCATTATCAATTCGGTAATGTACATTTTCCCATTGCTCTAGTTTTTTATGTAAACTATCTACTTTTGTATTCATTTCTCCTTTTTCCATTTTATTAAATTTATTATTAATAATTTATATATCTTTTTTTCAATATTTTTTCATAATAATCTATTGCAATTTCTTGCTCTCCTTTATATTTAATCCAAATTTGAGGATTTTCCTTTCTCATTTCTTTAACTCTTTCTTTTTTACTTTTAGATTTGTCTGTACTCAATTCATAAAAAAGCCAAGATTCCCAATAATGGTCTTCTTCTTTTGCTTCTATTACTATAGCAAATTGCCACTTAAAAAACACAAAAGAAATTCTTGGAGAATATTCAAATCTATAGTCAGTATCTGACCATTTTGTTTTCCATCCTAATCCAACAAAATCAAAACCTATTTTTCTTGAAACTGCTTTTATATGACCTTTTTTTTCTTTGTTATCAATCCATCTTCTAGGATAAAAATAAGGAGTCCCGATAGCTATTTTTCCTAAGTAAAACCTTAATCTAGGTCTTATAAAAGGAGAGAAAAAAGATTTTAAGTAAAAAAAATTTTTAAAAAAATATTTTATTTTACTAATTAAATTCATTTTTTAATGTAATATATTATTGAAATAGTATTTACTATAGTGCTTATAATAACATAAAAAATAGAAATGACAATAGTAAAAGCTAAACTTATACGAAAAAAAGAATACAGCCAACCATTGATTAAGTGTTCATTATGTATTAAGCATATAATTAAGCTAACTAACATTGATGATGGTATAAATATAGTTATTAAATTATATAAAAACCTTGATATCGAAACAAAAAAATAAGCAACAAATTTATTCCAAAAACTCAACTTAGTAAAAGGTTTATTTTTGTACTTATACGAAACTTCAGAATTGAAAAAGCCAACCTCTCCTCTGAGAAGTCCTAAATTAGAATCTTTTATTACATTTATTAAAAAATTTTTTAATGTTTTCATAATTTTTGTTTATTTGTTTTACTTTTTATTTAATCCTTTTAAGATGTGCTCTATCACATCTACAGTCCAACCATTACCAATCATTTTATATCTTTGAGTATTGCTCACTCCATTAGTATAGTTAGTTGGTATGCCTTGTAGTTTTTCACATTCAACAGGAGTCAATTTATCTGTTAAGTTTTCACTTTTTAAAGGTACATTATGACCTCCAGTTCCCATATTTGCAGTCAAACAAGGGCATAATCCACTTTTATTCTCTCTAAAGTAAGTTCTTCTATATTGAAAATATTTTCCATTCCAATCAGGTCTAGTTGGAAGTTGTTCAATCGGAATGTTTGTCCAATAGTATCTTGGTCTATTTTGCTGTACAAACAAGTCAGAGTTTATAAAAAAACCTTCAACTCCCATTAGTTTATCTATCTCTTCTTTCCATTCTTTTTTTCTTGGGACAACATTTTCCAATAAGAAATATTTGGGTTTTAATTCATTTTTTGCTTTTATAAATTCTAACAACAATTTACTTTTTTCACCACTTAATCCCTTGCCATCATTTTTAAGCCCACTCAAATCTTGACAGGGGCTACCTCCCATTAACAAATCTATATTCGTAGGCAATTGACTTAAGTCAGCGTTGATAACGCTACCCATTTGATTTGTTTCAGGAAAGTTTTTTTGTGTTATCTTTATAGTATATTTATCAATTTCATATGAATAATAATTTTTCACATCAATATCTAATTTTTTTAGAGCTATTTGACCACATGACATTCCATCAAAAAAACTAACTACATTCATTCTCTATTTTTATTAAAATTATTAATCGCTTCATTAAATTCATTGTTACATTTTTTTAAGTATTCATTTTCTACATCAGAATATGTTGTTCTTTTCCCCATCATTCTTCTGTATATATAATCAGACCAAACAAAATATCTTTCAGATGTTGTATAATGTCCTGGAAGGTGAGCTCCAGCTTCGTAGTCTAATTTGAATAAGGAGTAAATGAGAGTACCTCTTCCAAAAAATAAATATATACATGCATACCAAACTCTAAATAAAAAAGGTAATTTTTGTTTGCTTTTCTTCATACTAATTTTTAAATATAATGATAATTATAAAGTTTAACAAATATATCTAAGAGAAAGCTATATTAACAAGCTTATTCTCTTGACTTTGGTATTCTTCTTTTTCTTCTATTTTAGCAATCCAACGAGAAACATAACCCCCATCAGTATAACTACCTATATCTGATTCAAAATGAACACTTGTATGGTCATAATAGTTATAATCACCTCCTTTGTAACCATAAAACGTTTCTGTATAAGCAAGTTCAATGTTTTCTAATATCTCTTCTCTTGTCATTGATTGTTCAAGCATCTGAAATGCCACTTCACAATACACGCCTCTCCAAGAAAAAGGTTTAGATATACCAAATTCAAACTTTTTCCCTTTAGGAAATTTTTGTATATGTTCTTTGAATTCTTTTAAGTCCATTTTATATTAGTTTTTTTTGTTTAAAATTTTTATTGCTTCTTTGACATTTTCAATAGTTAAACCTATGTTTCCATCTGTTCTTATAAAATTGTCTTTATGCTCCAAAAGCATATCGCTATCATCGTCTAAAATTATATAGTTGAAATCTTTACCCAATTTCTTTCGCTCCCAATCTTTTCCGTTATTAGAATGAATGTGAGTGTCTAACCACTGTTTTATCTCAACTCCTCTAGGGATTGATAAGTGTATTCCTGTACCTTTTTCAAGCCACTGATATGCTCTTATAGTTACTCCAATTAATTTATTATTAAACAAAAAGCCTTCACTCTCCATGTGTTTCTTTGTTTCTTCTAAAGTAGAATACCGCCAAGAAGAAGATAAAACAATTTCAGCATCAGTTTCTAAAAGAACCTTACCAAGTAGCTCTTGTTTTTCAGGGTTCAAAGCCCATTGTCCATCCTTTAAAAAATCTGGAGTAGCTAAAACTCCATCAATATCTAAGAATATAATTTTTTTCATTCTATTAGTTTGTATTTATTTGTGTTATTACAAATGTAAGAATAATAATTGAATAATTATTCAATAGTATAATTATTATTTTAATATATTATCCAAACTTAATCAAATTATTCAATAAATACAGGCATTTCTAATTAAGCGTTTTGGTGCTTATACATTAGTTGGCAGTAATTAACACCAAGCATATATAATGATTGCTACACCAAACCAAGCTAATATACCATATCCAATTTCTAAAAGTCTAGGCATATTTGTGTATGGTTTGAATAAGAATAAGGCTTTTGTTGCTTCTAATACGTTTTTCATCTTTTATAAAATTAACTACTGCCAACACTATATAAAAATAATAGCTAAGGCAGTGTTTTCGCTACTATTTGTTTATTTATTAAGGGTGTCGGTTTTCACGACATCTTTCATTCTTACACGCTACTATTCTTATATTTTACATTATGGAGCATTAGCCGTGTCGCCAATTACCCCAAGTAAACCAATCTTGTAGCTCGCCAAGCTCTTCGTATTCATCATTTTCTATTCCGTGTCTCTTTAGTGCTATTTTTAAGTCTATCATTCGAGCTACTTTCTGCTCAAAATCATCATCTAAGCAATAACGCTCCATAACACCATGTAAAGTGCATTGCTTAGTATCTTTTTTATTATTATTGCTCATAATATCAAGTTTTGTATTTCAAATTAAGTTAGTGGTGCAACGCACCTTACATTTTAACGTTAGCCACAATTCTGAATCCTGAATGGATTTGACCAAAACTTTTGACCATCCAAATCAAGCAAGAACTCGGCTCTATCTTTATCCCATTTTATAACCTTGTGTTCACCGTATGCTTTTTGCGAATAATAAACTGTTTTACCAACTAAAGAACTGTGGCTAACAGCACCTAAACGCAATAAATTATCACAGTATTCATCGGCTGTGTAGTTTTCAAAGTTATTTACATCTAATTCCATTGTTCTATTATTTTAAGTAATTTACTGCGTTTAGCTGCGACACGTTATACACAATTATCGAGAAAGTGGGTTGCCTTTCAAATCATCATGTTTATTTATTTCTTCCCACATTCTATTTATTGTATAAAGTACTGGGTCTAATTCCACTCTCTCCTTTATTATATTGTATTCTTCTTCTGTAAATGTTGTTGTCATATCAACACCATCAATTTGTAATTTTAATTTAATCGTTCTAATAATTTTATAATTTATTTAATTAATAACTGTGTATAACAACAGATATAAAACATTTTATTCGTATTTCAAAATAAAGTTTATACTAATTGTTAAGTTATTCATTCTATTTAAGTTCTGTGTTAAACATTTTATATTTGCAACCGTTATGTGTAAGTGTTCCGTTCATCTTTCTAATCAGTATGTCGTCTGAAAATTGGTAAATCATAAAAATTTATAACACCATTTACCTCTTCCGCATCATAATGTTTTCCATTTACATAAACCCAACCATGATACCCATTTTTAATCCATCGAAATCCTCTCGGTTTAAAACTATTATAGTCTTCTTCTTTCGACCATATTTCATCATCTTCGCTTTCATCATATTCATCAATATTCGCTAAATCATAAAATAAGTCAGTTGTTAAAACTTCTACATCAGAATAACCATTTTTCTTTAAATCTGCTTCCAAATTTTCTGCAAAAACCACACAATCACCAGTATTTATATCACAGGTTTTTATGTTATATTCATCTTCCCATTTTTTTAGTTTATTCTTTATTATGTCTCTTATACTTGTATTTTGAACATTTTCCTTTATAAAAAATTTCTCAAAACTATCTATATGTTCTCTCATTTCCTTACTCATAGTATTTATATTTATATATAAATATCTCAGAATTAAATTTAGTGATAAACTAACCACACCTACACATAACAAGGTGTATAAGAAAGTTTACAATCAACGGTTTCGGTGATTTGAAAGTTCATCAAAGCAAACCTTCTCATACACTCGTCCGTTACCTGCAATAAAAATTACTAGGTTTGTGCCTTACCAATAGCTTGGTCTATTTTAGAACAAACTATCCACTGAACACTTCCTGTAAATTCACAGGCTTGGTCTTTTCTAATACAATATTTGCATTCTTGACATTTAACGCTTCCTATCATTGTTCCGTCATTTAAGACATTGCACTTTTGTAAGCAATTGCCATATTGGTCTTCATCAAAAAGGTATTTTTCCATAATTCCGTAATTTTAAAAGCAGGTAACAATGTGTATAATCTATTGCTATTTAATGCTTTGGTTAATGTTTATTTTCGTTTAATTATTTCTGTTTTTATCCGATAGTTAATGAGTCTATACACGCAACATATCATACACTAGTACGTTATAGCACATTTGCCAACGCTTTCTTTACATCTTCTACATCAAAGTATTTACTATGCACAGGATAAGCTATTTTCTTAACTCGAAATTGAACACGTCCATCATCTAAATTTTGTCTCACCTCTATACTTCTAGAGGTTATAGAGAAGTTGTAGATGTAAATCAATTCCCATTTTGTCCATCTTTGCCTAAGGCCGAAAAAACATGCTATAACACCACCTAAAGATGAATTGCCTTGTTCGTGTTTATCAGAAGTCTGTTCTTTTTTGCTCATCTCGTTGTAATTTTAAAGTTTAGTGAGTATTTAAAGGCAACTCACTTTAGCCAAACCGTTGTGCTTCATTAAAACGAAAGCACAACATGCAATATAAAACATGCTTAGTGCTGTGCTTCGTTTCAAGGTCTGTGTAATTAGGAAGGAATTAAAAAGCAAAAAATTAACACCAACAACTTTCCTCGTTAATTTTTTTTAATCTTTCATTGTCCGTTACCAATTCAACACCGTAACCAATAAGCGTTCTTAAAACAAGTTCTTTATCGGTATCCAACTTTCTTGCCCAGTATCCACATTCCACTGCTCTTCCAAGTAGCTTATTGTTTACTACTTCAATCTCTTTAACATTAAACGGCTTTAGACTGCCCTTGTAGTTAATTTGAACAACGCTTTCATTATTAATTTTTTCATCTGTTTCAAAATCAATCACTAAGCCGTTTAATCCACCACTTCCTTGTTTCAAAATTTTAACATCGGTTACTTTACCAATTTCATTCATAATTTTTGCTTTTTAATTTGTGTTTCAATTTAAGTTCTGTGCTAATTTCCGCACGTTTCATATTGCTGTCCGTTATAAGTAATATTATTTTTGTTTTGAGGGTTTATAACTATCATGTGTTTTATTAACAGCGTCTTGGATACTTTCCATCCAAGTTTTGAATATTGGTCTAAAGTTGAATATAGACATTTCAGCATCCCATATCACTTTTGGTATTTCAATTTTAACAATCTTTCTGTCTTTCATAACATTTTCCATAATATAATTTTTTTAATAGGTAAAACAAAAATAATACATACTTATAACAAGGTGTATATGTAAATTTTTTAAAAAAGTACGAATAAATTTTGACATTTCCAAATAAAAAAAAACTACATATACACCCAACCGTTATAAGCAATATTATTTTTGTTTTGAGTTTTTAATCATCAGCTTTAGGGTTATGAGGACATTTATTTGGAAACTCTTTAATAAACATACGCCTTAGCTTTTTATAAGAAAGCTTGATTAATTTATCGCTATTATGTTTATTTTTCAGTTCTTGAATATAATATAATCTAAGCATCATTTTGTTAATTCTAATCTTTCTACACTTGAATAAGTATCTTAAAATCTTCCACTTATATTTAACTATTATTTTTTTAAATATAATCATAATTTAATTTTTATAAGGTAAAACAAAAATATAACATGCTTATAACAACAAATAAAACACATTAAAACGATGTTTTGTTAACAACCGTTAGGCACAATAAATTTTACTGCACTAGTTCGTAAGTATCGCTTTCACCTTCAAAGTTATCATACCCCATAGCCATTGCAATACAAAGAAATCTACTCCTGCCATTGTATTGTTGCATAATATCAATCGCTTCATAAAGCACTTTAATTTTTAAATCCTTTGGCATTTTCTCAAACTTTGTTCTTATTTGGTCAGCCGTGTAATATTTTGTTTTTGTTTCCATAATCGTAAAATTTACAGATGCCTAACAATGTATATAGCAAAGTGGGGCATCGTTCCAAATCGCTACTTTAGTGATTTTAATTAAGTTTATTGTGGCTCGATTGGTCAGCACTTTTAAACCCACCTTGCCATATACTTTACCGTTAGGTTCAATATTAATTTTTAACCAAGTGATAATTCAATACATCTAACCATTTATTATTAAAAAATACACTCATATTACAATACTTTATACTATATTCACTAGACATAATCAATTTGTAACTTTGTCTTGAGTATTTTTCAATAATTTTCTTTTTTAATTTTCTTGGAATTCTAATTGGATTAATTACATTTTTCATTTTTTTTTGTATTTATTTAAGTTGTTTCTAATTCAATGTTTCGTGCTGTTCAGGTCGCTACGACACCTTATACAAGTACGTTAGGTGTAATAATCACACTTCTGCAACGCACCACCTAATATTTTAATAAATTCTGATTGTGTTTTTCCATCTTCTTTGAATTTATGTTTAACTAAGCATTTAATTCCATTTACAGAGTTTTTACAAGTATCACATATTACTACGCCTAACAACAAGTTAGCGTTATTGCTTTCGTTTTTCAATTCATCGTTTTCCATATATTCCAAGTTTTGTTTTTCAATTTAAGTTTTGTTAGCAACAACGCCAACTTGCAACCGTTAGCCACAATTAAAACATCCATCGTGCCGTTAAATACTTTTTATCGGTTGCATACCAAATTACAGCAATTGGAATTATCGGTATCCATATTACAAATGGTAATAAAACCAACATTCCAATTATACTATAACTGTCTTTCATTTTGCAATAAGTTATCTCATTGTCAAACCAGTTTTTGTAAGTCATCCAGCAAATATATTCTTGAATAATTGCTGTAATTAAAATCATAATTCCAAGTGTCGTCATAATTAACTGTGCCTAACAAAGTGTATAAGCAATAGCCGTTAGGCGTTTCAAACTATTGCAGTTGTTAATAATTAAGTTTCTACTTCTAATCAAGTTCTGTTTTCGGCTACTGCTCATACACTCGTCCGTTAGGCACAATTTACCTACTCTTCCAAGCAATCCATTTATCCAAAATTGATAAATCATACTTACTATAAAAATCTGAAAGAACGGTTATTAATTTTCTCAATTCATCAACATCTTTATTCCAAATAGATAGATGTAATAAAATTTCATCTGGTTTACCGTTCTTTTTATCTGTTTCAATTTTGGTCTCCATTTCAGACCATTCTTCGTTTGTGTATTTGTCTCTTAAATTTCCCATAATTAACTGTGCCTAACAAAGTGTATGAGCAATAGCCGTTAGGCGTTTTAAACTATTGCAGTTGTTAATACTAAATTTTGTACTTCTAATCAAATTTTGTGTTCGGCTACTGCTCATGCACTCGTCCGTTATATTTAATATCAAAAAAAATTATGGTTTTATAGAAATTGAATTAAACCATTCGAGTTCAGATGTTAATTCATTTAACTTAATTTCATATTTAACTCTTTGGTTTTCGTTCAACGGTTCGGATATTTTATAACCACCTTCAATCTTTATATGTTTAGTTTCTTTTTGATTTAGTTTGGAATGAATATTAGCAATTCTCTCATTTATTGATTTAACATTCATATCAATAACCCATCTAACATCATCTATATTATCTTTGGAAAGTTTTTCAACAACACCATTCCATTTAGTAATGAGTTTTGTTTCTAAATCAAAAACTAAACCACGTTGTCCTCCAAGACAACCATCTTCTTCAAACCATTCAATTTCTTTTCTCATATGTATAAATTTTTTGATACTAAATATAACAAATGATAAACAACATTAAAACGATTGTTTATCATCAACCGTTATAAACAATAAAAATTATGATGGAACTTCATATGTTATTGTTATTGTTTCTTCACCTGATTCTTCATATTCAACACCAAGACTTTCTAAAATACTTTGTACAGTAAAATAGAAATCTTCTGCTGTTGCATCATAAGGAATTTGTACTTCTCTTTTGTTCATAATTTTAAAAGTTTATAACAATGTATAACAAACATTTACCTCAGTTTCAATTATATATTGTTGTTAATATTTAAGTTATTTATTTCGATTTAAGTTCTATCATAAACGTTTGTTATACTAAACGTTATGCGCCATTTAGCGTAGCACTAATAATTGATGCGTAGTATTATCCAACTTGGTTGTGCGTTAAAAAAGTTTTCATCACAAGTAATTGTTGCCCACTCTTGGTTAATACCCCAATTTATGTAATTTTCATTTTCCTCTACTTTCCAACCAGTATTATTACTTGTATTGTATTCATCAATTAATACCTTTAGTTCACTTAAATTAGTGTGTTTTGATAACCATATTGCGTCTCCATCACCACCTTCTGAAATAATTGATGAATAAATTAAATCTAAAACTTTTTTATTGAGATTTGTGTCCATATATAAACGGTGCATAACAAAGTGTATAAGCAATAACCGAGTTATGCGGTTTATTTAAGTTACTGCTTTTATTTAACATTATTTTTAATTTAAACTTTTGTACTTCTAAATCAGTTACTGCTCATACACCCAACCGTTGTAGGCAATTATGTTGCCAATATGATTCTATTTGTTTTTCCGCATATCGGGCATTGGTTATCTTTACCGCAATAAGTATCTTGTTCTATTGGTTGGCAACACAACTGTTCGCCTTGCTCTACAACATCGGGTATAGAGCAGTTTTTCACTAACTCTATAGCTTCGTTAATAGCCTTTTCGTATCCATCACCAAAATTACCTATATCGCTGTTCCCTTTAGCTAATTTAGTTAATTCATTAAGTATTTTCTGTTTATTCATCTTATTTAATTTAGTGTTTCAAATTAGTAAAAACCCGACTCCATACCCACACCGTTATACACAATATTTTTAACCACCCAAGATTTCACTCTCTTTGAAAACAAGATTTTTTAATTCTTTACAAATCTCATACTCCTCAATATTTTCAAAATATGGTAATATATGATTTATCATCATAATCTTATCTTCATTTGAATATCCATCAAATTGAAAGTTATCGTCTTTCATAGTTTGGTACATATTCCACATAGATTTATCTAAAATCTCAGTATCTAAAACTTCTTTCATAGTTTTCAATTTTCTTTTTTATTATTTTGTCTCACTTCTTCCTTATCAATTAGTTGATTAAGTTCTGTTGTAACCCATTCTAAATTTTCACCAGAGATGTTAAAAGGTTCTTGTTGTAATTCTTGAAGAAGTTTGTTTTTATTTTGTTCCACTTCTTCTCTTGTCCATTTTTTATTTTCCATAATTTATGTTTTTTTACAAATATACTAATTTATTTTTAATTTATCAATACCCACCCACAAAATACTGTGTATAACAAGGTGTATATGTAATGGTGGTTTCATCTGTAATTTCAACATTATTGCTTTCTACATGGTTTAGTGGTTAATCAAACTTTCTACCATTCTATCCACCACTACATATACACCCATCCGTTATAGCAAATTATGCAAATTTAATTCATCACTTATATCTACCCATCCTATAAACTCATCTTTTGTTATTTGAAAAGACTCCCAATCTAACCATTCTTTTTGCGAGTGTACATACTGCCCTCTTCTAAAACTAACTTCATCTTCAGTTAATTTGTAAATAATTAAAAGCGGTTTTGTTGCAATTAAATCACGCTCTTTATCTGCATAATAAACATAGCTACTTTTATCTTTTGGTATTGTTTTATTTATCTTCATATCTTTAATTTAAAACTTGCTATAACACTAAGTATATAGTATTAAAACGCTCCATACTCAAAACGTTGTAGGTAATAAGCCTACTCTTCATTTGATTTATCATTTTTATCAGCACCAACAAATACACCAATTGTAAAAACTAAAAACGTATATATTGCACCCATTATGTATATAAATACTATATCTTCTTTCATATCATTAATTTTTCGTTTATAATTCCGTATGTTTACATACCTACAACAATGGTTATACGGTATTAAAACGACCGCATAGCCGTAGCCGTTATATTCAATTTTTTCAAAATTTTGGATTATTTTTATCTAACTTTTCAATTTCTGGAAGTAATTCCTCTTCTATTTTATATTTTATTTCATCCAACTTATCTTCTTGTTCTTCTGTCAAATGTTCTTCATTTTCTTTGATGAATTTAAGCGTTTCATCAATCTTACGTTGGTTCTCCAACGCTTCTTTTAATAATTTGTCTAATTCATTCATAATTTTTTATTTTAAATATAGGTAAATTTTATCAAAACTAAATATAACAAATGATAAACAACATTAAAACGATTGTTTATCATCGGACGTTATGCTTAATTTTTCTTCCAACATTGTATCCACAAGTTAAACCAAGCTATCTGTATATCTATTGCAAAATGGTATGTACCAATATTATTCTGTTTGTAAACTTTCAGAACTACTCCAAAGTCAAGCCAATCCCAAAATATAGTAGGCTCGAAAAACATAAGTATAACATTGTATAACTTCCATTTTCTTATTTGATGCTTATTTGATATTTTATACTCTTTCATTTGTAAGTGCTTTATTTTCAGTTAGTTTTTATTCGATTAGAAAACGGAAAGTTAAACTTATCCGTTACCTGCCATTTAAAGGAACAGCAGAACCATATCTATTTACTACTTCCCAATCAATTACAAATCGGTTAATTCTGAAAATATCATCTATTTCAGATATTTTATTAAACTTTCTATTGTGCATAGAGTAAATTTCAAAAACACCATTGCTATTTAAGTTTCCTGATAAAAAGTGAATACCAAAAACATCACCTTTTAGTACAGCCTTATAGTATGGGTCATTTTCTTCATCACCATATCTTCTAAAACCTACTTCAAATAATTCTTCTTCTGTTATCATAATTTCGAGATAAAAACGGCAGGTAACACGGTATAAAATTAATACGGGTGTTAGTGCCAAATTTTAGCGAATTACCTTTTAATTAATTTTGAGTAGTACGGATGGTTTTCGCTTTCTATTCCCGTACTAATCTTATACAAACCGTTATGAACAATATTTTTCTATAATTTTCATAGCTTCAACAATACCATCACTCTTGTATTTATAATAACTATTTAATGAAGTAAAGCTATCTTCATCATTATCCCATTCTATATATAATTCTTTTTTTTGATTTAACTCTTTCAATATACTGTTCATAACATCAGAAATATGTAATTTTTTATCTGATTTTCCACTTTTCTTCTTTTTATTATCTTTTCCCATATTATTTAATTTATTCATTTAATTAACAAAAAACTACATATATCTGTAAACGTTAGATTGCATTAAAACGCACAATAACAATAAATATAGGTAATGGCTAAGTATGCCTAACAATTGGACTTTCACCGTGTTTTTCGGGATTATTGGTTTGCATACGATACTGTTAACCCTTTTTCTCGCCACTACCCATATTATTTGCCGTTATGTGTAATTTTCAATGAACTTCTCGTGAAACATCATATTAAACCATAACATACCAACCAATCCGAATGAAGTAAATATGTAGTTCATGAATAATCCCATTTCATTATCAGACCACATTATATAAAGTCCTCCAATAAATAACGACCAAAAAACTACACATAACAAAGTATATAAAAAATACCTTGTTTTTTTCGGTAATCTAAATTTTGTTTCCATATCAATATTTGTTTTTAATTATTAAATAGTGTTCCAAATCGGTACTTTTCATATACAAATCGTTGTGCATAATAGCTACACCTCAGTAGCAAAAATGCTTATCATATGTACTTTACCATCTACAATGTGGTAGTTAATGTTTTCAACTATTCCCGTTTTACCTCCAATAAATACGGTGCTTCCTTTTTGTGGTATTTGCATATCCTTTGGTAAGTCAAAACATTTTCCATCAATTTCGATTGTTAAGAATTGTAATTTCATTTATTCAGGTTTTAGTTAATTAATCCGCTACTATGCACAACACAAAATATAGTGCATAGCTCGTGCCTTGCTACGACACCATATTCAACACGTTATATTCAATATCAAAAAAATTATTTGATTAATATTAATTTATCAATCTTATAAACTTTTGATTTAAGTTCCAATTTAAAATCAGATAATAATTGTTCGTAAACAAAATCTCTATATTCTTCAGGAACATTGTCTAAATCCATATTCACGTCAATTTCATACTTATATCTGATTTTAAATGGTGATGTTGGATTGATGTAATCTTTTACTTGCTCAATTTTATTCATAGGTATAATTTTTTTGATACTAAATATAACAACAAATATAAAACATTTTATTATTAATATACTGTAATATACGAACTTCTTTCAAAATCTCTTAGTCCTTTAAGAGATTTATTTATAATGCGTTAATTATTAAGAGATTATATGTGGTGACGTATATAGTGTAGTTATGTGTCATTTTTTCCAGATTACATAGCCTATTGCCACACCTGAAGTATATGCTAATAATATACCAGCCATAGCAAATTCTTTTTTAAAAAATGGTATTGTAAACATCCCAATACAAGCCAATATATAAATTATATTTTTTGTTTTTTTCATAATTAAAACGCCACATAACAACGTGTATAAAAAATTGCCTCTGTGGTTTTTTTTAAAGTTTATATTAAATTTAATCTTTTGTTCATTCTATTAACATTTGTGTTAGCAACGTTTCATATACTTAACGTTATAATGTAATGCCCCAGCGACTAGACTTATTTCTGTTTTAATTGCAACGTCCGCCCTCTGTTTTTCACGCCTGTGAGGGCACTACATATAACAATGTATATAGCTTATGCCTGTATCCATCTAATCAAAAGCTTTGCTTCCATAGTTGGTAAGAAGTCAGCATCCCCCATATCATTAATTGGTATTTCAAATTCAACTCTTCTTTCTTCTAAATCAGCATAGTAATAAGCTACATTTTTTCTAATAAATCTTATTCTTGCTTCTGGCTTTTGTCTATACAAAGCTTTTTTAATTTCGTTTTTTTCCATTGTTCTGTGTTTATTTATTAATATTCGTTTTTAATTCAAAGTGGCACAAGCCATATACTAAACGTTACCTGCCATTAGGATAAATAACTTCATATATCCTGACAGTTTCATCTTTGTGTAATCGTAAAGCATCGTCAATTAAATCTTTCTTACTTACTCTGTAATCGTAGCTTTCTTTTTGTAGTTTTTCGTTTGCCCATTCTATTGCTTTGCTTAGTTCTCGCTCAACAATAAATATTACACCATTTTCGGTGTCTGTGTCATTTCTAAATCCAAATTCAAATAATCTCATAATTAATAAAATAACGGCAGGTAACAACGTGTATAGTTAATAAACCTACCAAGTTTTGTGCTAAATTTTAATCTTTGTGCAAGGGTTTACTAACCATACACAAACCGTTAGGCACAATAAAAAATTACTCACCGTATTGCTCTTTAAGTCGATTTTGCACAAAACCCAACGGGCAATTTTCTTTTAGCCATTCATCTACGTCTGAATGAAAGTTAGATATAGGTCTATAATCTTTATCATACCCATCTTTAGGATACAAATATCTCTTATAGTCTGGGCAATTATCATCCAACCACTTTTCTAATTCAAGGTATTGTCCTTGTGTTCCGTATATTTTATCAATTCCTGCCATAATTTCGTAATTTTTACAGATGCCTAACAATGTATATAGCAAAGTGGGGCATCGTTCCAAATCGCTATATTAGTGCTTTTAATTTAGTTTTTTACAGCTCGATAGGTCAGCACTTTTAAACCCACCTTGCCATATACTCATCCGTTAGCAAAAATAAAATTATTTACCGTTTGCTTCCAAAAACATTATGGTCGTTTTGTAGCTTTTTACCATATCAGCTTTTGCCCGTTTAAAAATGTCATTTTGTTCTATTTCATGTTGTTTCTTTGCTTTTTTAAGTTGTAATTTCATCAACTTTAGTGTTAACCAATTCATAATTTTACATATTGCTAACAATGGCTATAAATAAAAGCCGTTATTAAGGTTATTTCTTTGAATCGAACATTTGTTATACGGCTTCAATTCATAGCCGTAGCCGTTATAAAACAGTTTTAAAATTAACTTCGTACAATTCTATTACTGTCTTACCTTCTTCATGCTGTGTCTTTAGGTATTCTTTTGTGTCAAAAGTATCAGCAAGGCAATGAACCCCAAAATGTG
>Ga0102945_1000100_pt1 | contig 30196 bp, 33 predicted proteins | sample SalPonred_H2O_MG_FD_78207 | JGI IMG/M metagenome (GOLD analysis project Ga0102945, IMG submission 78207) | Salt pond water microbial communities from South San Francisco under conditions of wetland restoration - Salt Pond MetaG R2_restored_H2O_MG ...
GTGGCAGCTCCACGATCTGGCACGCCTTGCGCTCGGACAAACCAAGAGTGGTGATCAGTTGGTGCGCGGCAGCCCGCTTAGCTCGCGGGCTCACCATTTTCCCTTGGCAATCTTCTTCAACGCTGCCTTCTCCACCTCCGCATCGGCCAGCAGCCGCTTCAGAGTCGCGTTCTCCGCCTCGAGTTCCTTCAAACGTTTGGCGTCATCAACGTTCATGCCCCCGTAACGGGCACGCCACCGATGGAAACTCGATTCCGAGGTACCCAGCGTGCGACACACAGACGCTAGATCTTCACCATTGGCCAGCAACTGATCCACCTGCCCTAACAGGCGCACGATCTGCCCAGGAGACTTCCTTCGACGAGTCGTCATGATGCTCATCCTTCCGCCAGCCACGCCGGCGATCAGGACTCCCATCAACACTGGACCGAAAAATCGGGGTCATGCCAGAGAGGCTAAGTCCGAATCAGGAGTGCTTCGGCGAGTTCAAACACGTGCATCTACGTTCGAGATGGTGCGTCTCGAGAGTCGGCAATAACCTGCCAATTGCGTGTAATCCACGGTTGCGGTCCGTTGATGTCGTCAAAAGCTCCCGAAAGCGGCGCGGGGCCTACGTCCCAATTTGATTGCCTACCTAGAGCGGATTCATACAGTTTCGCTGTACTCCCCAGGCTAAGCACAACGACAACGACACCGAGCAAGAAAAGTGGCTTCCCGCTCTTGAGGAACCCAATCGACCGCAGCAGGGCTCCCCCATATGCGCCTCCCAGGCCCGCTGTGAAAAACACGGCAACCGCCAGAGCCGAGCGATGCCAATAGCCAAAGCCGACTACTAGCTCCAGGGCATTGTTCACTAAGGCGGTTGTAAGGCTGAGTAGCAGTCCCAAGTGGAACAGCACTCGCAAACGGTTCGTGCTACCTAACGCGATTCTAGTTTTCAGAACAAACGCACACAGTACAGCGGCCCCAACTGTCACCACAGTTCCGAAAGCGAAGACTAGGGTTGAAATGTCCGTGACTGTTTGGCCAATAATCTGCCCTGTGGAGGAAACTGCGTACTCAATGGAGAACGGCACCTCTGGAGCAATCGCACTTCGACGAACGCGACTACCTGGCGCCGCCAAGGCTATGAACTGTCCCACCAGGATTGCCAAGACCGCATAGACCGCAGGAAGTGTTATCGACCATTCACCCCGTCGTGACCGCGTCGACAGGCGAACAGCAATGACAATCCCGATCGTCACGAGTATCGACATCGAAATGACAAGATGCGCTAAACCAGTTGCGAGCCCCAGGATCAAAACGAACATTAGCCTTTGCCAGCTTCTGGTAGGTCTTCCAAGGACCAAGGCCCACGCATAACCAGCAATCAGAAGTGAAAAGGGCAAGACATAGGCAGCATTCAGGTTCTGCCAATGCGTTAGGCCCAAGACCAACGGCGAAGTTGGCCCAATCAAGGAAGCACCCCAAAGGAACGTCCACCAAAGGACAGCTCCTACTGGCGCCAGTGCAAACGCGCTACGCCACCCGAACCAACTGGTGGTCCAGCCCAACAGAAACAACAAGACAGCACCAACAGTCAAACTTGTAAAGATGAAAGGAACTGCCGACACAAGAGCCCAAGGAAGGTGAGTTCCGGGCAGGCCGACCACCAGAACATTCAACGAAAACGTTGTGGCGAAGCCACTCCAGGACTGCCACCAGAAAGCAAGAGATGAAGGAATACCCGAGAAGGCTTCTGCAATGATCCAGTAGTCGTCATTGGCTGGACGCAGCCGAAGAGAGGCCAGGACACCCAACAGAAAAATGCAATAGAAAGCCACCACCAGGATCAAATGACGCCGGTGACGAATAGATGAGCCCTGCTGCACAGCGACCAAATCCCCGTTTGAGTTGGACAAACCTAAGGATGAAGATACTTTCACACGCCCGTTCATTGTTAGCTCAGCCTCTCAAATCTCTCCTTTCTTGGAGGTCCGAAGTCTTCGCAATGAGGGCCTCACCGATAGACATGACGTTATCGTTCGAGAGTGCTAAGGCCTGCTCTGCAGGAAGCTAGGTAAAAATCCTATTAAGTGTATGCCTTATCGCATCGGTCAATTCGTCCCACACTTGATCCAAACCTACCCAGAGGGGTAGCCTGACGATCCGTTCGCTCAAGTCCTCCGTTACGGGTAGGCGGCTCCGCGCGATTCCATAACGCTGGCCAGCCGGAGATGAGTGCAGCGGCAAGTAGTGGAAAACAGCGCGAACCTGCCTCGCTTCCATGCCTGCGATGAACTGGTTGCGCAATGATTTAGAGGGCAGTATCACGAAAAAGGAATGACCGTTGTGCTCGACATTACTCGGGACAACCGGCCGACGTATCCATCCACGTTCTTCGTACTCCGCAAACCAAGACCAATACTTGTTCCATAGGGCCAACCGAGCATCCGTTATGTCTTCTGCCGAGTCAAGTTGACTCTTAAGATGCGCACAGGAAAGCTCGCCTAGTAGATAAGAGGAACCGGCATCAATCCAGGTATACTTCGCAGCATCACCACGCGCAAACTGGGTTCTATTGGTGCCCTTCTCCCTCATGATTTCTCCAGGTAGGACGTTGTCACGGTCCCTGACGAGTAGAGCCCCTCCCTCACCACAGGTCAAATTTTTCGTAGCATGAAAACTAAAGGCCCCGAAATCACCTATCCCACCGACCGGGCGAGTCTTGTACTTTGACATGATCGCCTGAGCGGCATCCTCCACGACACGCAACCTGTGCCGATGCGAGATGTCCATAAGTGCATCCATTTCGGCGGGAACACCTGCGTAATGAACAACACATATGGCAGTGGTCTTTTCAGTTATGTGTTCTTCGACAAGCTTTTCGTCCAAATTCAAGGTGTCACTTCTAATGTCTACAAAAACTGGTGTGGCTCCCCGCAACACGAAAGCATTTGCTGTTGAAGGGAAGGTGTATGAGGGCATGATGACCTCGTCACCTGGCTGCACTTCAAGCAGCATGGCGGCCATCTCAAGCGCGGCGGTACCGCTTGGCACCAGGAAAGCGGCCTCAGTCGCGACCCTCGTTTTCAGCCAAGCAGAGCATTGCTCGGAGAAGTAGCCGTCTCCCGAAAGTTGACGGCGCTGAAGGACTTGATCAAAGTACTGGCATTCATCGCCCCGGATGTACGGCTTGTTGAATGGAATCACGACCCACCCCTAACAGACTTGGGCACCTCAGCATCTTTCGGCTTCACGCGAAAGTCCAACACGGGGACAAGGCTCCTCGGCCAAACTGCTACAAGTAGATTTCGGTGAGCCGCAACTCGACGTGCTAGGGCAAGAAAGATCCCGGATTTCCGTTCAGCAAACACTTCATCGTCAAAAACACGTCGCAAGTACCATTCAAAGGCATCTCTCGTTTGTTCATGGGGTAAAGCTATGCGTCTCAAAGCTCTGGACACAGAGCGAGCAGTAGGCCAACTCAATTGATCCCACAGGAGCCAAGGATTTTCCCGCTTACTATTGCTGATTCGTCTTGACAGTGCTCGTTCGCTCCAGGATTTCACGAGAAGCGTCGGCAAGTGAAAATGCGGTTCGTACGGGAATGCGTAGTTCGGGCAGATAACACGAAAGGTACCACCTGGTTTGACAAGAGAAACTACCTCCTCGATAAGCCTCTCATACTCGGAGACGTGTTCAATGACGTTCACGGCGATTGCATAGTCGTAGATCGCTTTTCTTTCGATCACAGTTTGGATATCACCATCTATCCACTCAACTTTCTGACCGGCTGGACTCAGTAGTATTCCCGCAAATTGACGGAGCGTAATCATTGAACTGAATCCGCCGAGTTCGGGCTCAAGAGACGTCACCTGGAATCCCATTTGAACTAGTCGTACTGACAAAGCACCGAGACCGCTACCAATTTCGAGAACGCGCGCTCCCTTCGGCGGCCGCTGCAGATCATCCTGCAACACCTGCTGAAAGAAATCAGCTTCCGCCTCGTACTTCGTTACCTCGGACCTCATTGAAGGTCTCAAGTCATCCTCTTTCATCAAGCACGGTACCTCTCTTGCGAACTCTATTTGCCACTTTGTGGTCACGTCCACTTCCGTCAGTTGTTGCAAAGGCCTTAAGACCTCAGCTGTCAAGAAGGATCAAAATCCAACTACGAGGCGTTCCGCCACGTCATCATCGGGCGCTGAAGGAACTGCTCAACCCACTGGACTTCCTGGAGCAATTGAAGCGAGAGCCGTGACCGAAGTTCCCCGCTTGGTGGCGGATGACCTGAGGAAGAGTTCCTCCTTGGTATCGAAAGCAACCCAGGATCCGGCCCAAGGTTTCTCAACGTGAGAGCGGATGGTGATTCCGGAGATTCCACTAGTTCCTCAAGAATCAGAATGCGGAGTCGGGGTCCGAGAGCGTCTATCCAAGGCTCAAGCAGGGTGGAGTAAGCACTCCTCTGCAAGTAAGCAAAGGGACTCGTAGAGAACTTTGCTTCGTCCCACTCGCGATGCAAGCTATCTGCCTCAAATGCTGCCTCAATGGGCAACTTCTCAATTCCATTGATCCTAGTGAACCAGTAATTCGAAATCGCCCGCGAGACCGGATTCCTGAGTATCGCAATTGCTTCGGCATAAGCAACTCGCGAAGCCGCGTATGCAGCCTCGGGTTTTTCCATGTAGGTGGTTGACTTCTCCACGATCAAGGTCCCTGACGTCGTAGCATCCGCTTCATCAGCAATTCGCCGGAGTTGCCTCCCCGGATCTTCACTGCACAATAAGAGGCGGCTCTCAGGGGGCCTTGTTCCCAGCACGAAGGCACCATTGGCCTCAAAAACAGTGGCCAAAGAGGTTGAACCCGAACGCTGTGCCCCAATAATGAAGAGGATTGGTTGCATCTAGTCATTCTGTTCGATCGCTCGGTAAATTTCTTGAATGTGACTGTGTTTTCGTTCCTCTAGAAGAAAAGTGTGCCTTGCCAAAATTTGCAGCACAACACCCAAGAGGAACCAAGTAATTGAGTTGGATATGGACAGAGCAAGGGCCAGACTGGCCCATCCTGGAACACCCACACCAAAAAGCATCAGTCGGAGAAGCAGCCCGAACGCGGCGAGGACCGACAGTGAACCGAGCACAAAGGCCAGCGTTGCAAACTTGGCTCCGGACACTCGCGTAGCTCCACCTGACGCTGTCAAGGCAGTCCTGAGGAGACGTGACAGTGTGTAGCGAGATGAAGTTAGCCTGGATGGCTTGTGAGCAACCGGGATCGATGCGGCGTTAGTGGCCAATTCCAGTAACTCGAAATTCAGGCGGGGCGGCTCGAAGCGCATATCCTGAAGACGAATCGCCAGAGCCCGGTCAAAGGCCTTGAAACTGCTCGGTCGCACCGCAGGATTTCGGAGGGCACTTCGCGTTACCTTCCACAAGAGCCACGATCCCACTTGCCTAACTGGCCCATAGTGACGTTCATCCGGTGCGCCGAAGACAAGATCGTAACCTTGAAGGACTTTGTCTAGGAGTTTTGGAATCTGATTTGGTGGGTTCTGCCCATCGTCATCCAGGGTCAGATAGATATCGAAATCAAAGTGAGCAATACCTTCTCGAAGTGCAGCGTGCTGACCTGAATTTCCTGCCAACCGTAGGCAAACCACACCCGGATGGTGTGAAGCAATATCCTTTAGGCGTACCCAGGTGGTCTGTGGTGACCCATCATCAATCAGTACGACGGTGACGTCGAATGCGCCGCCATGAAATATAAGAAACACTTCTTCCACCAGGTCACCGACCACACTTGCATCGCCATGCACCGGAATGAGTACCCCAAGCCGCTGCAGCATGAGAGTCTTTCACCTCCACCCGTTGATACCTGAGTGTAGTTCAACAGGTCATTTGGGACTAACGAACGGTTAGGTGACATGTTTGACCTAATCAGGTATCTGTCTCAAACTACTTCAATTTGCCTTTGCGTTGACATTGGTCTCTCCATAGCTGAATTCCCTCTACGAAGTTGGTTGCCATGTTCGCTACTCCGAGCCTTGTAGCAATCTGCTCATTCGCAGAGTCCAATTCACTCAACAAACGAGAATCGCTGAGGCAGCGGACCACTTCCTCTGCGTAAGACTTTGCGTCATGCGGTGTCATAAATGCGTTTACCCCGAAAGTCAGGTATTCGATTTCGGGAGAGTGCGAAAAGTGGTCGGTGGTCACCAAAGTTCTTTTTGCGACAAGCGCGTCCACGGCGACCAAACCAATCCACTGTGGAATCATCAGAACGTCACTAGCAGCAAGAGCCAACGCCTTTTGCCGACCATCGATGCGTCCCAACATGCGAACTGGGCCGCCGCTTGACTCCTCTGCCCTAACCGCGTCGGCCATATCCCCGGTACCCCCAACGAGCAGTTTGAACCCAGGCAGCGACTCAACCACCAATCGCGCCGAAGCCAAGAGGAATGGGATGCCCTTGCGTTTATCTACGCCACCGATGAATAGTGCAGTGCGGCCATGCGCGAGCCCCCATTCGCGGCGAAATTTTTCCACGTCCTCACTTGTCAGGCTGGCCAAGTCCTTCCGTAGGGATTCCGTGTCGTTTGAGTTCCACAGCACTGTCACTCGATCAGCAGGGAAACCCCTACTGACCACGTGTTCAGCACCAGCTGGGGTGTAGGCGAAGAACCACGACGACCTCCGAGTCAACCACTGCTTGAAGCTCGCCTCAAACCATGATTGTCTTGTTGAAAAGGAGCGTCCGTGCCCCCACATGGCTACTTGCGGACGAAACCCAAATCGCTGGAAAAGCAGTGGTCCCACCGATTCCAAGTTCTTGACCGCCTGCTCCACAATCACCATGTCTGGTTTGTGAGCTTGAAATGCAGGAGACAGATCGCGCCACAAGAGTGTTTTGCCGGCAAGAGATAGTTGCCGACTCTGGAGCTTGAAGTCGGCGAATGCGTCAGTGTAATTGTCACCTCTTTGGCGTTGTTCATCTCCAGGGTCAGCGGCTGCAATCGCTAATTCAATTCCGTTCGCAGATAGTTGCTGCTTCATGGCAGAGAAAAGAGGTACGCGGTAATTCGGCACATAGGGCTGAACTATTAGAAGACGAGTCACGTCGCTACCGTTGGGTCTTTCCACGCAATGGTTCCGTAGCCCTGACTCTTCCGCCGTGCTTACAATCAAACACCCCCGTGTGTAGCTCCAGCATTTGCGCGGACCACTTGTCGTATGCGAACACCGTTTCGTATCGGAGACTCGCTGCGGATGCCATGCCAGCGCGCAATTCCCTACTTTTTACGAGTGACATCACGGCTTCTACTGCAGCGCTCGGGTCGTGCACAGGAATCATGAAACCAGTTTCGCCATCAATCTCAATCTCCGGCACACCACCGACGTTTGTGCATACTGCGGGTATTCCGTAGCGCAGGGCTTCAATCACGGACAGGCTCATATTCTCAATTGAGCTCATCTGAAGGTACACATCCGCTCGCGAGTATGCCTCTCCTAAGTCATCCTGATGTCCGACAAATTCAGCATGGATACCATTCGGCTCATCCGCTGCTGCCTTTCGACATGAGGTGAGCATGCTTCCTTCTCCGAACCAAAGAAATCGAACTTGCTCCGAGCCCAGCTCCTGGCTGACTCGACTTGCTACCTGAAGCCACTCCAGTGGTTCTTTGTAGGGTTCAACCCAGGATGCCGTCATCACGACGAATGGCGCGTGATGTAACGGAGCCTTTTCGGCAATTGGAGCTCCAGCGGTATTTTTGACCACGATCACTGAGCTATTTCGCTGTCCCAAGCGCCAGAGACGAGTCATCTCACGCTTCTGAAAATCGGAAACAGCTACTAGCTGACTCACCTTCCTGAATGCGCTATGCATGATCCAGTTACCTAAATATCGCTGCCGCCTTCCGTGAGGGTAGGTGTGCAAAATGTAGATGCCTCGTGCTAAGGCGCCAGCGGCACCGGCAAACTGTCCCGGCGTTCCCGCCGAGACGACTATGCCAGATGCTCCTTCGTTCCGTAAGTAGTGACGAAACCCCATGCGTTCCTTGCGAATGAAATAGGGGGACCAGATTTTGGGTTTCGCCTGGGAGGAAGAGGTGACATCCTTGCCGAGGATGTTCCAGTAGCAGGTGTAGCCAAATCCATATTGCTCAAGCCATTCCGCCACCTGAGTATCCGGCACAGGCGTGACGCCAACCAGGACTACGTCTGCTCCAGCAGCGGCATAGAAATCAAGTAACTGCTTGAGATAAGTGCGGGTTCCACCGGATGAGTAGTACTCGGCGAGCAGAACGATCTTCTTGCCGTCAAGCGGGCCTCTTCCGGAATCCTTGTCGTTCATGATTTCCAAGTCACCTAGACCCCACCCGCTGATACAGGTCCTGGATTCGGGACAGCCAGAGCGACTTTGTCCATCGCCTTTCGAATTCCTCTTGAGCAGCTTGAGACATCCGGCTGCGCCTCTCTCGTACCTCCAGTAGTGCCGCACGTAAAGACGAGGCTGAATCGTAGGTCTTTCCAGCGCCCGACGTCTCGACAATGCGGGCAACTGCGTTAGCGTGAAAACTCACGACTGGGGTTCCCAGTCGCATGGCTTCGACAACTATCTGGGGGTCTGCCTCGAACCAACGGCTAGGAAACACGAGGCCTAGGGCTGAACTCAGGTGAGTGCGCAGTTCCTCGCGTGACATGCTGTCTTTGAAATCTATGTCCTTAGCTTTCACCGCACTCTCAAGATCCGAACGAAGTGGACCATCACCAACGATGATCAGCTTCTCGTGAGATGGCCAATCCCGAATCAATTCGGCAAATCCCTTTTCCGGTGACAATCGTCCAGCCGCAATCCATGCGTTCCCAACACGAGATGCGGCCTCTGGAACATCATCACTCGGACCAAAATTGGGGATCATGTGGGTTCGCACACCCGGAGCCAGATAGTGACGAACCACCTCATCAGACAATTCCGACGTCGTCACCAGAGCGCTTGCACTCCCGACGATGTTGCGCCGGACATGATCTCGACTTAGCGCCACGGGAACGGTGGCGACCCTTGATTGGCGGTAGCAGCCATGTTCAATCGCTTTGCGTTTACCAACCGTGTCGCATTCGACGCAGATTTCGCCTTCTCTGAAGAACATGCCGTTTGAGCACACGAGGCGGAAATTGTGCAGCGTGACCACAACAGGTGAATCAGAAGTTCGCATCCAGTTGGTGGAAAAATTCGGGAAGAGGTTGTGCACATGCACAATATGCGGATCAAACACCTTAATCTGCGGTGTGGGATCAACCCCTCGGTCTAGGGCCACCGCGAGGGCGGTCTGCGCTCCGTACAGAGGACCTCTCAGCGCATCTGTGTCTCTACGGATTAGGAAGACATCGTGATCTGCTTCACGGAGGGCCTCCACCTGATCCTCTACAACACGATTTTCTCCACTGGGTTGTGCCGAACGGTAGAAACTATGAACTACCGCAATTCGCATCTCAACTCCCGCCAGGCGTATCCGCTCCAGACTACTGCCAGGACATTCCACTAACCTCAGGTGCGTGTGCGGTGTCTTCGGTGTTATCCGACCGGGTGGCATAACCGACAACGACCGTCAATCTTTCGAGGAACTGAGCCTGCTACTTCGGCACCGTGGGCCGGACGGTGACGGCTTCATCTCGACGGCAAGCGCCCTGCTTGGAATGCACAGACTCAGCATCATGGATGTTGAGCATGGCTGGCAGCCCTTCTGGTCGGAGGATGGGCAAATCGGTGTGCTTGCGAACGGAGAGATCTACAACGCAGCCTCTCTTCGCGCAGGCCTGGTTGCCCGATCACACATTTTTAGGACCAACTCGGACATTGAAGTTGTCCCTCACCTCTACGAAGAACGGGGTATTGAGTGCATCAATTATCTACGTGGCATGTTCGCAATCGTAATCCTTGATAAGCGATCAGATGAAGTCATTTTGGTCCGAGATCGTCTGGGTGAAAAGCCGTTATCTTTCGCAAAATCAGACGGGGCAATCTACTTTGCAAGCGAACAATCACCACTCGTCAAGGCTGAGATTGTTGACCTTCGCCTGGACAACGACGTTCTAGCGAGTTATCTACTACACGGCTTTGTTCCTGAGCCACGATCAATCATTGAAGGCGTGGCCAAAGTGCCTGCTGCTCATGCAATGCGAATTTCACTCAAGACTGGCGACAGCACCCTCGTCAAGTACTGGGATCCGATGGATTTTGTTGGGACAGAGCGGCTAACAGCAGGAGACCTATCGGTGGCAGTTCAGGATGCGATCATCACGGCAACAACCAGCGACGTGCCAGTAGGTGTTGCGCTCTCAGGCGGTCTTGATTCATCGATGATTGCGGCGGTTGCAAGTCGTGTGAGACCCGATCTGCAGGCCTTCACGATCGCCTATGACGAGCCAGGATTCGACGAATCCCAGATGGCTCGTGACCTAGCTAAACAACTTGGCATCACATGCCACACCACAACCCTCAACACGACGTTGATCGCTGAGCAATTCGCTGAAACCTGCGGAATTCGCGACGAACCGATCAGCGATATCGCCGGTCCAGCGCTTGCAGCGCTTCCGCGCAGCGCCAAAGATCACGGTGTTCCAGTTCTCCTCACTGGCGTCGGCGGGGATGAGCTCTTTTGGGGCTACGAGTGGATGCGCAAGTTAGCCGCATGGACCACTAAGTACACGCTCGGCCAGAACGAAGGCTGGCCCCTCCGGTTTTCCGCACCTCCAAGTACCTTGCAGGGCCGCGCATCCTGGCTGCTGAGCGGAGGTGGGCTGCGGGAGAATCGCGGTTTAATCAGCTTCATGAAGAGGTGGTCGTCTGCGGAGCGAGTCCCGTTGCCCCTCTATGAGTTTCAATACGGGTACCGAGAGGTAACTCGGGCAATCCGATCCATGCTCAACGTTGAAGAGCCGTATCCATTTCCCGAATTCTTCGGATCACTCGACCCCGAGTTGAAGGGCGCTGAGTACACGGCAGCAAGCTTGGACTCGTATCTTCGGGTGAACAGTCTGACCCAGATCGATCGCCTGTCCATGCGACAGTCAGTGGAGTCACGGACCCCATTCGCGGATTCCAGACTGATAGAGACAGTCATGAGCGAACGAGTCGACACCCTTCAAGTTTTCGAACCGACCAAGTTGCGCCAACGTGCAGTCGCTGAATTGCTCCTGCCACCAAGCGTCGTGAACCGACCAAAACGCGGCTTCACCCCACCGGTTCGAAAGTGGCTCCACGCAATCTGGGCTGCGAACACCTTCGCTCTCTCAGCTTCCGAAACTATTGCGCGAAGTTATGCAGAACCGGTGGCTGTCCAGAAGCAATTGCGGCGCCCAGTCAAGAGAGATGGTCGCGTTAATCAAATCGGATTGAGACTCATGACCCTGGAACTGTGGCTACAAAGCTTCAGGTGACACTTGTATGTCGTGACCTGGGACTCAATCAGTTCGGGGCGCGCATGACTAACGCCAATCACCGGAGAATTTTCGCAAAGCTTCAGCAACTATCGCCTTGTCCACACCCACCATTGGCTTGAACTCCGCCATGCGACCGTGCATGTTAACGAGTTGGGCGTATTGCTCAATCTCCCTGTAGTGCGAGCGCTCGTCATAGTCATCTACGAGCATGGTCCATGGGTCATCCCCTTGATAAAAGATGACAGCTAACGCACACGCGACACGAAAGCGCCCATCAACGAGAATGGTGTCTGCAAAATACTCATCCCCCAAGACCCGCCATGGGTGATGCGGGTAGTTGCTCCATTTCCGCGATCTTGAAAACGACGGGAAAACTGGCTTACCCCAAGGTCCCGTTGGACCGATATCCGCGTGAAGAAGAATCGCATCTGAAACAGGAGCCCCCTCTGCCCCCAGATCCGTGATGCGCTCACGAACGGCATTGAGAAACAACTCGTCAGACTCAATGGAGACAAGCCGTTTGCCTGCACCAGCCACATGAAGAGTTGAGGCTCCTGAGCCGAACTCCAGGTAAGAACGGGCCTCACGAACTCTTGTTACGAAGCACACCTGGGCCTCGTCATCAAAGGGCAACGCGTCACTAACTAGGAGTTGACGGTTAGGAGGCTTCGCGTGAAAGGCAACGGCTTCTCGCATCGCTCGAACTCTCTCTCGTCCACATCCCAGAGAAATAGACCAGGCCACAACGTAAGCCTAAGTCACCCAAGGATTTTGGCTGTAACGCACATTTTTTCATCGGGGGGCAGGCCATCTGGATCAGACCACTCCCGTTCAGAACGGGAATGAGCGCCGTGATGGCGTCATTGTCGGATCTTTCATGATGGGCCCGACTGGCGATCACCTGAGCCTTAACTGGGAAACAGTGGATGCCTAAGTGTGCGGGTATCAAGAACACCATTGCCCTGGAGGGGCGAAGACATCGTGTCTACGGGTTCAGCAGCGGGCAGATTCCTCATGGTGCTGTGGCTTTTGAACTTTCTTGAGGTAGCCATCTGGCGCCACCGTGATCTGCAGCTTGTCGGCGATGGTCCTGTCGATCACGAACTCAGGGTGTGTCTCTAGATATGCGCGCACGGCAGTCATTGGGTTGTCACCCAGATCCCACTGGCGATCCGGGAACGAGCCTGGCGGCATGTACTCGATCACTGTATCGAAGACGACGCAGTAGCTTCCGACACTGGTCAAGTGCGCATACGCCTCAAGTTCCCTGAGTACGTGGTCATGGGTGTGGTTCGAATCAAGAAGCACCATGACGCATTCGTAACCTGCCGCCATCTCATGGACTTGGTCAACGATCCGTGGATCGATGCTTGACCCCTCAAGCATCGAGATACGCGAACTCATTGGGTGTGACTCAATGGCAGACCGATTGTGGGATCGAATGTCGATGTCGATACCAATGACCTTGCGAGTCGATTCAAGGGGATTGAGTGAAACCCCCGACTCGATTGCGTCACACACGTCAAGTATTGCAAGTTGCGATGCACTGTGAATAAGTGATCCCCCATGAGCTACACCCGTCTCAATGATTAGGTTCGGTCGAACATCCCAGATAAGCTCGCTTAGAGCAATCATGTCTTGAGGAAATTGAATGATCGGACGCCCTAGCGCCGAGAACAAGTAGGTATAGCGATGACTAGCGGCTTCGGCGATCCAATCTCTCGAGATGGTTCCCATTGCCTGCGACCGAGCCAGTTCCGAAATGCTCGTGCTCTTTGCGGCTAGGAACTCGGCGTCCGGCTCACGGTTCTTCATCAGCGGACTCTCCCATCCGAGTACTCAGGTGCGTTTGACTTGATGATTCTGGCGGGATTTCCGACAACGACCGCATAGTCAGGAATGTCTCGCGTGACCACGCTCCCGGCGCCAATAGTCACCCACTTCCCAACGTGTATACGGGGAAGTAGCGTGGCGTTCGTGCCGATAAAGGTTCCGTCATCAATGCTGCAGCTACCCGAAACACTCACGCCATGCGCGATGAAGACCGAGTTTCCAATTACCGTCTCATGGCCAACGAGACTAGCCATATGAATGCTGCTGTTGTCTCCAACAGTGACGTTCGCCTGAGTTATCACCGACTCTTGCACGTAGTTGCCGGATCCCCATGATGTCATAGTTAGATCAACCGAAGGATGAATAAAGTTGACGAGTACGCCCCCGCCATTAACTATTGCTCGGCCGGTCTCGTACCGTGCCTTCGTGCTTCCCGTGACTAGGCTTACGAAGCCAACGTCGGGGCCAGCGAGGACAGCCACCTTCTCTTCACCGCCAAGGATGGGCAGCCCGTAGAAATCTCTTCCATGCCTGGTTGAGTCGTTGTCGAGGAAGCCAACGAAGGTGACTTCGGGTGTAACTCGCTCAACCGCGCGGACCATTCTCATTGTCTCTGGATTGGCTGCGCCGAGCAAGTAGACCTTCATGGCTGCGCGCCTCCTCTACTAGCCTCCTTCGAACTCCAAAGATGGAGGATGACTTCCAAGACTCTTGCAATGTCCGAGTCTGTCATGTCATGGTAACTCGGCAGGTTGATTGCCCGTTCCGGGATCGAGTACGCAATTTGGTTGAAGGATGCACTCGAAAACATTGGTAGCACGGACAAGGGCCAGAAAAAGACTCGAGCATCAATTGATACGCTCTGGAAAGCGTTGATTAGCGCTTCTCTTGAAACGCGGGAGCCACCTGGAAAGACAATCGTGGGCATCCAGGCACCATTGACGATACCTGCCGGTTCAGGATTCATTGAGAGTGATGCAATTGCAGCTAGTCCGTTCCGGTACTCATTGAGGATTGCTCGTTTGCGAGAGACCAACTCATTGACTCGTTCGAGTTGAGCGCAGCCGATCGCGGCCTGAACGTTCGACATTTTGTACTTGTAGCCCACGTCATCTGGCCAAAACTGTTTGGCCTGTCCTCGTGCTCGTCCATGGTTGCTGAGAGTGAGCACTCGCTCGTACAAGGTCGGATCGCTGGTGACGAATGCGCCACCCTCGCCCGTTGTCATCGTCTTCGTGCCATGGAAGGAGAAGGTGCCGAACAGGCCCATGGACCCAGCTCTTCGACCGCGATAGACCGAACCGATCGCCTCAGCCGCGTCCTCAATGATCGGGATGCCGTAGCGCTCACCGATGGCCAGCAAGTCGTTCATGTCGCAGAGATTGCCGTACAGATGCGTTGCGACTATTGCTTTGGTCCGAGGTGTGATCGCAGCTTCAGCGAGACGCGGATCGATGCACCAGGTGTCCGTCAGGATGTCAACGAAGACCGGCGTCGCCCCAAGGTGGACAATCGGAGCTGCCGTGGCAATCCAGTTTGTGTCCGCCAGGATCACCTCGTCCCCCGGGCCAATCCCCAAGGCGGCCATGCCCATGTGCAGGGCCCCGGTGCAGCTCGATGTCGCGACGGTGTACTCAACGCCCAGGTGCCGTGCGAAACCCGTCTCGAATCGCTCAATGTAGTCGTAGCAGTGCGAACCCCACCCGTTTGCAGCCGCGTCAGTCGCGTACGCCACCTCAAGCGAGGTGATGGAGGGCTTGGTGTACGGGATGGGTTGCACTACCACACATCCAGCCGAGGGACGGCCATCACGAAGCGCGCATCCCATTCGCGCGCATATGCCAACTGACCAGTGACCTCTTCTGCGATGTTCCAGGGCAGAATGACAATGAAATCAGGGCGGTATCGTCGAATCCCTTCTTCTGGGACGATTGGGATTCGGCTGCCTGGAAGGTAGCGACCTATCTTCGAGTCGCTCTTGTCGACAACGAAAGGCAGCAGATCGGGGCGCACGCCTGCGAAGTTGAGCAGGGTGTTTCCCTTGGCTGCCGCTCCATACGCGGCTACCGATAGGCCTTGATTTCGACAGTCAATCAAGAAGCGAATGAAGTTGTTCTTGATGGACTCTGCCTTTGACTGAAGCCCCTGGTAGTAATCGAGAGTCTCGATGCCACGATCCCTTTCGAACTGCAGGACCTGCTCCACACTGTCCGTCGTCTGCTGGGTGCCACCCTCCGTGCCCTGGGCGAAGACCCGCAGCGACCCGCCGTGAGTGGCGATCTCCCGAACGTCGAAGACGGATAGGCCACACCGCTCGAAGATCGATATCACGGAGCGAAGGGACAGATACGAGTAGTGCTCGTGGTAAATGGTGTCGAACTGGCCACCATCGATCAGTGACGTCAGTCGGGGGAACTCGACGCTCAGCACTCCAGCTGGCTTCATGAGGGCTGCCAAGCCACCCACGAAGTCGGCGACATCCGGGACGTGCGCAAGGACGTTGTTGGCAACCACGAGATCGGCGCGTCCGTAGCGCCCGACGAACGCCTGCGCCGTTTCCAGCCCGACAAACTCCTCGACCATCTCGAGACCCAGTTCCCTGGCAGCGTCTGCTGTGCTGGTCGTTGGCTCGATGCCAACGCAGGGGATCCCACGCTCCTGAACGAACCGAAGCAGGTAACCGTCGTTGGCGGCCACCTCTATCACGAGACTGTCGTGGCCAAGGCCGAAGCGCATGACCGACTCGTCGACGAAGCTCTCCGCATGCTTCAACCACGACGCCGACGCCGAACTGAAGTAGGCGTAGTCGGCCGTGAAGACCTGCTCGCTGGTGAGGTGGTCCTCGGTCTGGGCGAGCCAGCAGCCAGTGCAGACCACGATTTTCAGCGGCACCCACAGCTCCGGCATGCGCAGTGTTTCCTCAGTCAGGTAGGCATTCGACAGAGGCGCACTCCCGAGATCGACGAAGTCGGTCAGTGAACGGGCACCACAACTCCTGCACTTCACAAGTTCACTCCTTTGAAGAACTCAGGATCCGTCTGCTCGCCGGCATCCGTATAAGTTATGCTACTGATGGGACGGGGCCAGGCGATCCCAGCGGTTACGCATTCGCGTCGGCCAACTGGTGGGTTGGCAGTATCTCCTCTGACGTAGGGGCGGCGGCGACACCGCACCCCTTAAGGTTTATCAAGGGTAGCAATCCAGGCGAGCGAATGCTGCGCTTCGTCACCCTCTATCTTCTCTCGCACAAGTGCAACATCGTCTACGCCCTCTTCCATAGGCAGTTCCTTCAGAGTGTCTACTGTCGCAGGGACATCAGCAACGACGGGAATCTTGGAGCGCTACTCTGTCACGAAGGACGCGAAAAAGGCGCCTGACCACGTGCCATTACCAAGGATCTTCAGGCCGGCACTACGCGATCGCGAATCCGGGTCAAGGCCTGTGCGGTTCACTAAGGAATGCGTCGCATGAGGGAATCGGAGGAAAGTCATTCGGCTACTGAGCACTTCGAACGGAGTAGGGCTGAAGGCCTCGCGAATCTCCTTGAACTGTTCCCCATACACTCGAACGAATTGAGGGCCATCTTCGAGAAGTACTCCGCTGAGCACTCTGGGTAACCTGACTGGCGGATTGATAACTCGGGCTGGCCTGACCCCTGCTGGTTGATCCAGGGGGTGAGCTCATGGCAATCTCGAAGCCGCAAACACACCCGCGCCCTCAACCAGCACGACATGGTCGGATTGATGGGCCGCGCGAGAGCCGCCATGGAGTCCTTTTTTGCCCTCCCGCAAAACAACGTCCTAGACCGGCGCACCTGGACCACCCGCGAGAAACTATGTAGCGCGATCATTGCCTGGATCCAACGCACCCACTGCCGCCACCGCCGGCAAGGTGCCCTCGGTTGATTGACCCCATCCAATTCAAGCCCAAAAAAGCCACACAAGCTAGTTAGACTAAATTACCAAACATGTCACCTTACCTTGCAGCAGTCGCACCACTACTGAGTGGAGAGAACTGTTGAGCTTGAATGAAGAGGGTTCCCTTCTTGTGCCCATCACCGTTGGCATGCCTACTTTTAACTCAAGTAGGACGCTTAGGCGGGCTATTGACAGCATCCTGTCTCAAGACTTTTACGACTTTCAATTGTTGATTGGAGATAATGCTTCGACTGATGAAACTCCCCGCATCCTAAGGGAGTTTGAGCAACGTGATGCTCGCGTGACGGTGCACCAGCACGGCAGGAACATAGGTGCTGGAAAAAATTTCCTCTGGCTCGCCGAAAACGCGAAGTCACCCTATTTCGTTTGGGTGGCATCGGATGACTACATCAGCACGAGTTGGCTGCGCGAACTTTTGGTCAATACGAAGTCAAGCGGGAACCCGACCTTCGGTCAGCTTTGTCAAGTTGACGGTGAGGGTCAAGTGGTAGACGTACCTGCCTCCAACCGAAGGATGCAATTCCGGCATCACAGGCTCGTTAGGCAGTTGAAGTACTTAACGGAGCCCGCAGTCCTGGGCCGTGCCAATCTCGTCTATAGCGTGATGCTACGTGAAGATGCGATTGGGATTGCCCAGCATCTTGCCGACGGAGATCACGGAGACCAAGTTGGCTTGTTCAAGATTCTCCGCTCGCGGGAGCTAGCGTCAGTCCCTGGTGTTTGGCTCCACAAGACCTTGCCAATAGTCATTAGCGATCTCGCGAACACTAAGCCCCACGTTCACTGGCTACGTCTAGTAACCACAGCAATTCGAGGCACTTTCGTCAATCAACTGTTCAAGAGTGCAAATTTCGGGGAACGAGTCCTCATCGTTTTGTCCGCACCAATTGCTATCAGTCGAACGCTAGTCTACTTCCGCAAGAGCGCCGCCCTACGGTTGATGATTTTTGGGAAAACGATTTCTTGAGGTCACGGCTTACTCTTACCCCACCCCTTTAAGTCCCGTGGCATGACGCCGATTTCTTGGTCCTGATCTGGCCCCTTTTTTTGGTCCGGGCTGACGCATGCTGCAACTGGGGTGTGTTCAGTGTTTCGGACTCGGTCGGGGTGAGCACATCCAGGGCGGAGGGGACTTCGGTCAGCCTAGTTGACACGGGGTGTGCCACTCAGGCGGCTGCGGGTGAGGTCCCGAGTCACCGGCACGCTGACCGTCCTTCGCGGGGGTCGGCGTGCGCATCTCCTTGGCGAGGCGAATCTCATTAAGCCCTCGGGCTTCTTGTCGCCCGATCTACTGAACCCGGTGAAGCCTCAGACATCATCCGTTGGCTGAGCGTGTAATCGTCGGCAGCTTTGCCCTGGAGCTCCTCCGGGGTAAAGCCACAGGGACTGGCCATCGGCGCGTGTTGACCGTCAGCCCACGCGGCATCGCACACCGCGTCCATAACGATGGTCTCCGTGACCGTGCGATCAGCAGCCTGTTGCATGGCACTCGCTCAGACTCGGTGGGTCCGTGCAGTGATCTGGCGCCCAATGCTCCGTGCTGCCTGGCCACACCATACAGATCGTGCTGTGTAACATCTTGACATATGCAGATCCTCGTTCTCGGGTGTGAGCACAGCGGTTCGCGGTGGCTAGCACACCTCGTTGGGCTCCATCCCCTTGTTTCTGTAGAGCACAGAAGTTTTCCGTCAAATGGTGACTTTGGCTTGGCTGATTTGATTGAGTCCATGGCGCAGTTGAGGTTCGATGGAGTCGTATTCGTCTTTCGAGATGCATCCGCAATTCGAGCATCGCAGCGCACCGCAGGAAGTTATGATCGAGCAATTGCGAACCACCGAGCGCAGTCAAAATCCGTACGTCGAGACTTCATTGGATCTGATTTGGTGGAAACTTGGACGAACGCTGCGGAGTTGCTCGCAAGTGACTGCGACGCACATTCAATACCGTGGGCGTTAGCCAGCTATGAGACTACGCTGCAGTCACGGACCGTCTCCCTGACTCGAATCTTTCGGTGCTTCGGTCTTGACGAACTCCAATACCAGTACTTTGCAGCCGAGCACGGCGATCGAACCATCGCAGTCCCATGGGACGGTACTAAGAGCACGCACCCCGTGGATGGCAACAAGAAGTACTTTGTTATGCCTGGTGTTACTGGTGCCTTTCAGCATTTGGCTTTCGAAATTTGGGCATCGGTTAAGGGGTTTTCGGCGAGATGCATCCGGTTCATTGGGAGGCGAATCCGGTCTGCTGGACGAGTGATAGCAGGGAACCAACGCTGATGGGCCTCTGCGCTCACGACAAATTTTTCCGCCAGCGCAACTGAGACGGACCATAAGTCACGTGACCATGCCAGACCCGGCTTGTTCCATTGACCTTCCCCTGTAGCGTGAGTTGGGGTCGATAAGGAAGATCGTTCATGTCCCACCAACGTAGCGGGAACTCACTGGGTGGATGGGATTTGAACAAGTGTCCTGCCCCCTGTTTTCGGTCCGTTTGATCTGACTGTCAACGCCGAATGAAAATGAATCTCCTGGTGACCGGTGCTTACAAACGGTAACCACAACGATTAGGGTCAAGTCTGCCGCGAGTGAGGCGAAGACTTCGGCTGGGGTTCTGCCGCTGAGGGATTTTTGGGGCCGGTTGCTAAATTCGTGACCTGGCTCCTGCTGATTGATCCAGTTGCTTTGCGAGTCCACGATTGCCCGTATGGGCGAGGAGGACGATATGAAGCGCAGGCACTATCTCCGGAGCAGATTGTTCTCGAGCTGCGTGAAGCCAACCGGCTGCTAGGTGAAGGAACGCCGCTGGTGGAGGTGTGCAAGCACATGGAGGTCACGGAGGCGACGCATTACCGGTGGCGGAACCAGTACGGGGGCATGAAGGCCGATGACGCGAAACGGTTGAAGGAACTGGAGAAGGAGAACGTGCGACTCAAGCGGCTGGTCGCTGACCAGGCGCTGGACATTGACATGCTCAAAGAGGTGAACCGGGGAAACTTCTAAACCCGGCTCGCCGCCGGGCAGCAGTCGATCACCTGATGACCACCTTCGAGGTCTCCCAACGCCGGGCGTGCGCCGTGGTTGAGCAACCACGCTCCACGCAACGATTAGCTCGCCTGGTGCCGCCGGCGCCGGAGCGGCGGCTTCGCTCCCGGTTACGTGCCCTTGCAAAGGCCAACCCTCGGTATGGGTATCGCCGGTTGCACGCCCTGCTGCTGCGTGAGGGATTTGCGGTCAATCACAAGCGCGTGCAACGCCTCTGCCGTGATGAGGGCCTACAAGTACGGGTTTCTCCGCGTCAGCGGGCGCGCGTCGGCACCTCCACTACCCCGGGCGACCGGCTGCGTGCTCAGTTCCCGAATCATGTGTGGGCGTTGGATTTCGCGTTCGACCAAACCGCCGACGGGCGAGTGTTGAAAGTTCTCACCGTCACCGATGAGTTCACCAAAACCGCGCTGGCTATCGAAGTCGAGCGATCCATCACCGGCGACCACCTCGTACGCATCTTGGATCGGCTGGTGGGCGTGCACGGGCATCCAGTGTTCATCCGCATGCACAACGGACCGGAGATGACCTGCAACGCGGTCGCTGACTGGTGCCGGTTCGCTTCGACCTGGTCGGTGTTCATCGAACCAGGATCACCCTGGCAGAACGCATTCGTGGAATCCTTCAACGGCAAACTCCGCGACGAACTGCTGGCCATCGAACTGTTCCACTCACTGCTGGAAGCCAAGGTCATGGCCGAGGACTACCGGCGGCACTACAACACCTACCGGCCCCACTCCTCCCTCGGCTACCGGACACCGAATGAATTCACGCTAGATTGGAACAACAACAACCCCGGACTCACAAAGACACTGGTCCACTAAACGGGGGCAGGTCAGCACTACAAAACCTACCGGCCCCACTCCTCGCTCGGTTACCGAACACCCAGCGAGATCGCAACCGCCCACTACGATTCACAACACGCGAGGACACCAGCCTGCGCCCTCGCAAACCGCTAGGAACGAAACCCAGGGCGATTCAGTTATTGTCTACGCACGCAACTCGACTACGAAGCAAGACTCAAAGACTCAGAAGCAACTCCTGCGAGAAACGGGAGCCGAGGTGGTAAAGACAGAGCAGAAGGGCACTGGGAAGAGGCGCCCTATCTTTGACGAACTCGCTGAGGAAGCCATCGTGCGAGCGATGAACGGGGAAGACATCGAGGACGTGGTGACTCGCCTCGACCGCTTTGGAATGTCAGTCCATGACGTTGTCGGCACTCTCGAGCGGTTTGAAGCCGCTGGGGTTCGTTTCCGCAGCCTCGCCGACGCAAGAGTGACCCTCGACGGTAACCCTCAAAGCTAACTCCTCATTTCGATGTTGGCTGCTGTGGCTGCTTTCGAGCGCGAGTTAGCGCGAGAACGAACGTTGCAGGCAAGGTAGGCGAGGAACGCTTGGGGCGGCCGGCCCAGGGCTCTATCCGAGAAGCAATTGGCCTTTGCAAAGTCAAAGCGTGATGTCGACTCCTGGTGTATGGAACGCATCAGCGGTGAACTTGCGCTGTCGACTCAGAACCGTCAGCGCCATTTCGCTGCCTGACAAGGCTCCTCATGAGCATGATTCCCCGATCGTAGAACCATAATTATGGGGTGGCATTCCACGGTGATTCCGGCTAGGGAACAGGGGGTCTTGGCTCTAGTTGAAGGTCTGCCGCATGGGCACTCGACATAACGATGTCGTGAATCCGCTCGTCGCTCCGCATGCGCTCTGCAAGGGCTGAATTCGTGCTCACATTTACGTGGAGCGGATCTGACTGCCAGGAAATTCCTTTTAGGGCGAGAAACTTAGCGAGATCCAGATCTAGTGAATCAAAATGCAACGTGTACAACTTGTTGGTAACGAGCGTGCCAAGATGGCCTACGTCCAACATGTCTCGCATAGTCCTGCTCGCTTGCACCATCGCGGCAAACTCCTTCAAATCGAACGAAGTAGGCGTCACTTGTTGATACGAGCGACGTCGCTCCATCGCCAATCGAAGTTTTGATGCGGCCGATTGCGAACCCAATGGCCGGAGGCCACGACTAAAACTACCGAGCGTGTACCGTGAAATCGACCGCTCGCGTTGCCAGGCATGCGGCGAGAGATAGAGACTGACAAGGCGAGGGATGGGATGCCTCCACGTAATTACGACTTCCATTTGCGAGAAGGCTTCGGGGCCCATTGCGGCCTTGTACTCGTTTAGAGTGGCGTGCTTGTCAGCGGAGAATTGGCCCTGAATACCGAAACGATGCGTACCATCCTGATGTCCCGACAACGTTTTGCGGTCACGACTTAATCCAAGAGATAGAAACTGGCTCTGAACATAGTTTCCCCCCGTTTTCGGTAGATGAAGATAGACGACGCCTAATTCATCAAGAAACACCACGAACCCCGCTTAATTGACAATCACCTACCGTAAGAACATACAGGGCTGAAGGTTAAGGCCCTCAAGCGAGTCTTCAGGTAGAGGAATGGTCCCACTTCAAAGCCAGCGATCCCCTTGCGTAGGTGGATGGAGCCTGACCTGCTTTTCCGGACGCCTGACTTGGACGATGAATCGTCTGGGAGGAGTCCGTTATGCCTGCTGCAAAACCGCCGGAGTTCCGGCGTCGTGCCTTGGATCTGGTAACTCAGCGCAATCCTGTCGGCCAGGTCGCGAAAGATCTGGGGATCAGCAAATCGTGCCTGCGGCGCTGGATGAGCATCAATGGCTTGGATGCTGGCCGCAAGGAAGGCTTGACCAGCGTGGAAGGTGAGGAGCTCGTGGAGCTTCGCCGCCGTAGCCGAGTGCTGGAGAAGGAACTGGAGATCCTTAAACGCGCGAGTGCGTATTTCGCGAGGGAGAACATCCTCCCAAAACAGTGATTCGGCTGGTCCACGAACTAGCCGCGGATGGGTTCCCTGTCGCGGTGACGTGCCGGATCCTTCAGGTCGCCCCGTCGACGTATTACGGGGCGATCAAGCGCGAGCCCTCGGCGCGGGTAGGTCCAAGACCGTGACCTGACTGGCCTGATCGTGGAGGTTCACCACGATTCACGTGGCACGTATGGGGCGCCCAGGGTCCATGCCGAGCTGCGGATGGGCCTGGGTCTTCGGATCGGTCGTAAGCGCGTGGCACGCCTCATGCGCGGGGCCGGTTTTCACGATTTCTCACATCGCCGTAAGCCCATGCATCGCTCCGATACGGCAAGCCACGACGGTCTTGTGATGCGCCGGTTCACTGCTGATGGCCCCGATCGGGTCTGGTTCACCGACATCACGCAACACCGGGCGAGCGACGGGTGGGTTTACTGCTGCGAAGTCATCGACGCCTGGAGCCGCAAAGTTATGGGCTTGGCCTGCCCCTGTTTTCGGTCCGGTCTGATTGGGAGTCAGTCGGGTTTGGTGCGCCAGTGTCTTTGTGATTCCGGGGTTATTGTTCCAATCTAGCGTGAACCCACTTCGTGGATGGAAATTGAGCAAGGAGTGAGGCCGGTGATTGTTGCAGTGCTGGCTGAAATCCTCGACCATGACTTTAGATTCCAGCAACGCATGAAACGGCTCGATGGCCAGTAGTTTGTCACGGACTTTGCCGCTGAAGGATTCCACGAACATGTTCCTTCACGGTGATCTCGTTTCGATGAAAACTGATCCGGTGGTGCTGGGACAGCACCAGTCGGTGATGGCGTTGCATGTCATCTTCGGATTGCTATACATGCGAATGAATATCCGATGCCCGTGCTCGGCAACGAGCCGATCCGACACTCTCATCAATTGATCTCCGGTGGTGGATCGCTTGGACCTTAAGGGCAAGAGCTTTCTCGGTGAACTCGTCGGTGGTCGTAAGGACTTCGAGCACCCGGGTCTCGGCTGTTTGGTCGAACGCGAAATCCAACGCCCACATATGGTTTGGGAACGCTGCTCGGAGTCGATCCCCGGGGATGGTGGACGTGCCCACGCGAGCGCGTTTCCGCCTTGAAACCCGCAGCCGTAGCCCCTCATCACGGCACAGGTCCCGCATCCGCTTGTGAGTAAACTGGCGAAGGCGCGCACTCAGGTTCTGGTCCGGCGCCGTTTGCGGCAACCGCTGCGTGGAGCATGGTTGCCCGATCACCAAGCAGGCACGATTTTGCGCGACTTGGAACGTGACATCAGACGATCGACTGCTCCCCGGCGGCAAGCCTGGCTTAGAAGTTTCCCCGATTCACCTCCTTGAGTATGCGGTCACTGAGGGCTTGGTCAGCGACCAAGTGTCTTAGGCGGGCCTCCTGTTTCATCAGCTCCTTGAGTCGTTTGACATCGTCAGCTTTCGCGCCGCTGTACTGGTTGCGCCACTGGTGGACGCAAAGCAACTGACTAAACCAGCAGGGCTGAGGTCGAAGCTGGCGCTAGCCCCGCATTAGAGCGAGCATTCTGCTTCAACATAAACGACTAGGTCATGCCAGTGTGGCTGCCAGTATTCACGTGTTGGATTAAAACCGTTGTCGATCAGCATGTCTCGTAGTCTTGTAATGGTGGGATGCCAGATATGGCTGTCACGCCACCTACCGACGCCTAACCGTCCTGCAAAAGCCTTCGCCTCGCTCTCGAGAATGTGGCGCCTCGGTACCTTCCCAGTACGACCACCTTCCACATGCATTCCCACAAGTAACCGACCGTCGGGCTTAAGTACGCGTCGAGCCTCGAGAAGGGCTAGGTCAGGAATCTGGACGTGGTCCAGCATTGACCTCATATGCACCCAATCGAAGGTATCGGTCTGGAATGGGAGGAACTCAGCAAATCCGCAAATGAAGTTCAGCGGATCCCGAAGACAGGAATAGGCTTCAACTTTTGCTGCGGGTGTTGATTCGATGACGGAAGCGAAGGGGTCAATTGAAACGAACTCAACTTGCTCGTCCAAGAATTCACGTACCGTGCCAACACCACCACCCACATCAATGATTCTTCCCGACAGCTGAAACTTCTCGTAAGTAGGTCGGTCATACTCGATTTCATTCAGGTACTGCTCAACCATGTTGCGGTATCCGACACCTGATGTCTCGTACTCCTCGTAATGACGCTGACCACTTTCCCATTCCTTGAAACCAGGTGTATTGCGTAGGAAGACGCGCGCATCAAGTTCACCGTGAATGCTGGGGAAGGACTTTTCGGAGACAGGCAGTTTGGTGACTGGATCAGCCAATCTTTCGATAACCCATGTATCAAGCACTACCCGTTCCTTCCTTCGTTGGCGAGTTGATCGATCCTTTCAGAAAGATCCAAGCGCACGGCTTCAAGAAGGTCGACGGTGCTAAGTCCATATCCGCGTCTCGCCCCCCAAAACTCCTCCTGATCCGCATGAGCATAACTGTCAACCGCCAGGCGTCAGGAGGACTCACGCGATCTGTCCTCCAGTGAAAGAAGCCAAGCAAGTGGGCTCTCTCAGGAGGAACAATGCTGCTATCAAACCTCTCGACGGCGCTCTGAGCAACGATTGCAGCAGAGCCAATTCGCATAAGGTTGCTATTCATACTCATAAGGCTGGTGCCAGACCTACGGTAACGAATCAGAGGTGCTTTGAGATTCCGAGCCTTCCCATATTTGAGTATCCGGAGCCACAGGTCGAAATCCTCTGGATAGGGTTCCTTGCTCGGCGCCCAGTAGTTGCCCGCTTCAACGACAGTGGCCTTGCGAACCATGATGGAACTGTGGATAAACGGATTGAAGAGTACCGAATTGATTCGGATAGCCCGGTCAGTCTCTGGCATACGAATTCCGCCAACCACCTCGTCTTGATCATTAATCTCAACGGCTGCAGCGCCAACGATCACTAGCTCAGGTTCGTCGAGAAATGCATTAAGTTGCTTCGCCAAGCGGGTGGGTTCAGCAACATCATCAACATCGAGGCGGGCAATGAACTCGCCCCGCGCTTCTTCGACCCCAAGAGCAAGTGCACGGGCAAGACCCAAGCCAGGCCCTCGAACGATTCTCAACTGCGGTAGGTCCATAGCCAAAGCGATATCTACTGAGCGGTCACTGCACAGGTCATCGACGAGCACAATTTCAAAATCCTGAAAGGTCTGGGATACTAGAGATTCAAGGCATGATCGAATCCAGCGCTCTCCGTTACGAACCGGGAGGACCACAGACACCACGGGTTCCTTAGAGGGTCTGTCACTCGCCATGAGTGCTGACCCATGAGCTATCGATTACTTCAGCTCCCGTGAAGATAGCTTCCGAATTCAAGAAGGCTTCATCCGCAAACCACGGGCTTGGCATGAAGACGTTTGCGCCGCTTCTTGTGCTGCCTAGCCAACCGGCCCACCAACTGAAGGAACTGTTCGCGGTGATGATCATGCTTGCTTGTGCGATGAGTCGGAGACTTTCGATCGGTGGGGAGTACGTCGGTGGCTTCACGATTGTCACCATCCCTTTGTCGAGTCCCACTTCTGCAGGCCGAACGTTTGGATCATCCGAGAAGATATAGAAGGTGTGTCGTTCTGAATCGCGTTGAAATCGTGCAAGAGCGCGTTGGTAGTAGTCAAGGCTAAGCGGGGCGTGGGGTGATCCTGCGGGTTGCGTTAGGTAGTCACCGCGGCGGACATGGATGGCTACGGAGCTTGGCGACGAAATTTGCTGCTTCATCTCCTCGAACCAACGCGTTGAGTCGGACGAGTCAAGGAGTTCATCCACAAGTTGCAGTTCCACTCCCTGAAAGTATCTGGGAGATTGGAAGTAGCCATTCAACACCGTCCCTCGGGAGATCTTCTCGATGCGCGGGTCGTATCGCCTTCCCTGCTCGAAAAACTGCTTACTCAAGCGTTGACTCGTGTTGGCTAACCAGCCGTGGCGTGAGTTTGCGATTTTGTTGAGGAATGCAGGCGGCTCAGGAACTCGAACAATTTTGGGTGTTTTGGTCAGGAATCCCAGCTCAAACTGCCTCGGTGTTATTCCGGGGCCAGGATTTTCCAAGCGGGAAACGTCCAGCGTTAGATTGCATCCGAGTTTGTTCGCCACGCCTAGGCCAGCGGCGTACTGAAAGAGTTGGTTCCCGAGGCCGCCGTTGAGGCGGACGATGATGTCGTCGGGCATGGGGTTGGCTCGCAAGTCCTAGCGTTGTCGGCTCCCTCGCATTATTGCCTACCTGCCGTCTTTGGTGGTTCAACGAGTTGCCGTTGGCGTGAATTCTGCGTAGGTACTCGTGCGGCCAAGGATGGATGCCTATGCTGGAGGCGTGCGATGGCGCGGCGCGGATCAAGTGTCAGCTGCGAGTTATGTGTCCATCCTTGCCGTCGGCGTGGTTCTCGAAAGGTACGCGAACTATCTATGGTTTGAACAACCAATCATCTGGGGACAGCCATCCAATGTGATCACGATGTACGTCTTCTTTGGAATGGCCGGCGCCCTGTGGCTCCTGACGCCTCGGCAGAGGCCCGCTGCAGGACTATTGCGGATTTTTCTGCTGACAATGGCGATTGCCTGGGTCGTTCACTGGGCTCTATATCGGTTCCATGGCGACGCGATGAACTACACAGCGGCCTTGTACGTACCGATTCTCTTGATGCTCTTGCTCAAGCCTCCGAGTCTCTCGGAAGCTAAGGCGGCGGTGCTCGCATTCGCATGGACAACTTCAACCGTGCTGGTGCTCACTCGGGTGCTCGAGATGCTCGGGATTCTGTCAATCCGAGCTCAGCCCGAAGGAATCATCAATTTCGATGAGGAGCGCTACTTCCTCCCCCTGAATGACCTCATGGGTATCGATGGGCGCTGGGCCGGGCCGTTTGGTCACAATGGAGACACCGCGATGATGGGTGCGCTGCTCATCGTTATCGCTGTTGCCTTCTGGGGCCGTTCCTCGTGGACCTTCTTGATAGTTGGTGGATTGGCTCTAGTGCTAACCAACGGTCGCGCTTCCATCGGAGCTGCAGCTGCAGGTGTGGTGCTGCTGGTGATGTTTTCCAGGAGTCCTCGGCTACAACGAGTGCCCCGGGCACTGCGAATTGGTACAGGAACTGCTGTACTCCTCGCGGGTGCGCTGGTCATGTTTGCAAGGCCCGCTGGGCTCACCGGCAGGGACAAGATCTGGCCGGCATTTCTCGAGTTGTGGTCGCAGTCGCCTTTACTGGGAGTCGGTGGTGCAGGCATTGCGAACGGGAACGACGTGGCCCAGTTCTACGGGCACGCGCATAGTCTTTATATTGACGAATTGGCGCGCTGGGGCCTGGTCGGGTTTGTGACGCAATTCGCGGCGATCGGTATTGGGGTGTTTATCGCCGCGAGGGCTGCTGGATTCGGGTTCCCCGGGCCACTAGCCATCATCGTCACGTATCTCGTTACGGGAATCACGGAGCCCCGCAACAACTGGATCGTGCCGAGTGCTACCGGATTCCTGCTGATCCTGATGGTGCTCGCCGCGGCTGCCTACCTGCACGGCCGAACCTCTGGTGAGAATCAGTCTGATGACCCTCATGCTGATCAGGATTCGTCTTTGACGAGAACTACGGGGGGCGAGTCCAGACCGGGCGAGGCAAGCGCATCTTCGCGGGGATAGATCACCCGCACTGACGCTGGTAAGGGTTCCGGCAGACCTTCAAGCGCCGCAGTGTCCTTGAGCAGCATGCGATCGCTGGGTGAATTCAGGAATTCCTCAATAGCGGCTGGCCCGGCTTCTACGAAGCCGTCCGTGGAGACGACGCCTCTATCGATCCAGGCCTGACGGGATGATTCGAATCGCCCGCTGTATTCCACCCAGTAGCGGGTGTCCGGGAATATCCAATAGTCAATGACGACAGGGGCCTGTGGATCTCCGGACACGAGCACGGGGACGAGGTCATCCAGAGCCTGCGAGTTTCCTGGGCGCTCGTAGGTCCAGACGCGCGCAGTGCCCAGCAAGACAACGGCGATGCATACGGCCACCACGGCGTTTTTTGCTAGGCCTGACTGCCATAACGATGAGGGCGAGTAGTCGCGAAGAAGCACAACTAGCCCTAGGACGCTTAGTGCGATGCCTGCGATCTCGGTGATAGACCACCGGGTTCCTAGGACCCACGGCAGAAAGCCTCCGATGGAGAGCAGCGCGGCTGAAGCTGTCAGCGCAGCGACATAGATCCATAACTGAACGACAGGGGTCGAAGGCCGCTTGGGAGTCGCACTAGGGGTGTGGTTTGAGTGCTTGGCCTTCGTAACGAGGAAGATCACTGGGACAGCGATCAGGAAGAGGGTCCGTGGCAGGGCGGTGAAACTGAGGAAATTGGTCGAAAGAGTTTGGAGTAGCGTCGAGGTGTCCATGTAGGCGAGTACGAGGTTCCTGACATGGTCAAGATCGACTTCCGCACCTCGGCTCGGCCATCCTCGGGTGACCAGGTAGATGGCCGGCAGCCAGGCGAGCGTGAACCCCGCCCCTACAGCTAGCCGCCAGCGCTCGGCACGATCCCTTGTTCGGAAAAGTCCGGTGAACACGAGGACTCCCGTGGCGATGTTGACGCTGGCCGCTGTGTATTGCATTGCACCCAGGAATGCACCGACACCGAGGAAAGCTAGAAGCCGGGCCAAGTTCGGGCGATCCATGAACCAGGTAGCGGCTAGCGGGAGGGCGACTGCAGCCGCCATGGATGCGGAGTAGGCGCGTACTTCCACTGAGTAGTACGGCGTGATGTTGTCGAGCATCATTACCGAGACCCCCGCCACGGCTACCAAGAGTGGGAGTCGGAATCGCCGATACCAGAGCAGAAGGGCGATCACGTAAAGCACGAAGAAGAGGAAGGGCAGGGTGCGCAAACTCTCTATGCTCGTCCCGAAAGTTTCGGACCAGCCGCGGATCATCAAATGGAAAAGGCCCGGGTGCAGGAATGTGATCAGGGTTTGCTGGATTTCGGATAGCCCACCTGGCTCTTGGCCTGGAGCCGGCCAACCTAGGGCAGTAAAGAAGCTTGAGGACTCGTCGGTCCAGAAGTACCGGTTTCCCAGGTTATGGAGGCCAAGGCCAACGATGCTGATGGCCAATATGCCAAGGCTGCCCAGGCCA
>Ga0102945_1000102_pt1 | contig 29726 bp, 20 predicted proteins | sample SalPonred_H2O_MG_FD_78207 | JGI IMG/M metagenome (GOLD analysis project Ga0102945, IMG submission 78207) | Salt pond water microbial communities from South San Francisco under conditions of wetland restoration - Salt Pond MetaG R2_restored_H2O_MG ...
CCGTCAAGCGCTACGCACCGAAAACCGATCCGCAGGCCATCCGGGCGGACGCAGAGGAGCTACTGCCCGAATAACGCACACGGGCAACCCGTGGTACCACGGAACAATTCCGAGGCAAAGCGACTTCTCGCGGGCTGGCTGACTACTGTGCAGCATGCCCTGGTCAGGTTCGCGTCGGATCGCAAACCGAGCAATGAGCGTTCTGCTCGTCCTGCCGCTCCTTGCCGGCACTTCGGCGGTGGCCACTGCAGCGGACGCCCCCGACACCGATCCATTGACCACGGCCAGCCAAGCACCCCCGACTGTCGCTATCCCGATCCGCACAGTAGACGCGCCTGGACGCGGCGGACAAAATGGCACGGTCATCATGCGCGTTGGTCGCTCGGCACCTATTCGTGTCATCGTCGATACCGGATTCTCGGGATTGATCGTCTTCCCCGGCGCCTGGGATCGACGCCCTGGGGATATCGACCAATCCGACACCCGCGTCACCTTCGACACCACGGCTCTGGGCAAAGTGCGGGGCCTTCGCGCCAGTGCACCGATGACCTTCAACGGTGTCACCACTGTGTTTGATGTGCCCTTCGTTGTCGCGAATCAGAGCAACCCATACTTGCAGCAGTGGGCAGATGAGGGGGTGTACGGCCTGCTGGGGGTCGGCACGAAAGGGCAAGGCTTGGTGAATCCTCTCTCGGCTCTGCCCGGCGACTTGGGCCTGCGATGGAGTATTCATTTCGCCCGCACCGGCGGGCAAGCAGTTGCCCGGCGCGGGGCGATCGTCCTGGGAGCTAAACCTCCACTGCAATCCACCATGACGCTGCGGATGCCTTATCTCGGCCAAGACGTCAATGGCGCCCGATTGTGGAACGATCAGGCAACACCCGGGTGCTGGAGGTTCGCGAGTCGACCGGAAGTCTGCTTACCGACCAAACTCGACGCCGCATTCCATGTCACCCGTATTCGCGGCGCCCGTTTCACTTCACTCAAGACCAACAACGACGGCGACCTGCGCTCGGGAACTTTGGTGCGCTGGGCCGAGCCCGGGTCGGCCTTCACCGGAATTCGCTACCGCGCCGGTAACCGGCCATCGGTGAACCTAACCCGAGTCATCCCGCGTGGACAAGCATCGGTGACCGTTGGTAACACCCTGTACTTCGACAACGTGGTGACCTACAACACCGTTACCGGCACCGTTTACATCAGTGATCCACGAGCGAAAGAGGTCGGGAATGACCAGTAGCGCGAACGATGCCAACATCACTCGTCGGCGCCTCCTCCAGGCAGCCGGTGTTGCAGGTGTGACCGCCGGAGCAGCCGCTGCGATGTCCACATCTTCGGCCGCTGCACGCCAGCCATTCCGTCCCCGTGGACGATTGCGCCGACGCCCGAATTTCCTGATCATCATGGTTGATGAGCAACGCAACGCACCGAGTTACGAATCTCCGGCATTGCAGGCTTGGCGCGCAGCCAACCTGCCAGCCCAGCGGCTGATCCGCAGTCAGGGATTCGACTTCACCGAGCACCACATCATGTCCTCTGCCTGCCAGCCCAGCCGAGCGTCGATCTACACCGGTCAGTACCCCTCGTTACACGGTGTTTCGCAGACATCGGGGGCGGCTAAGACCGCCATCGAAGAAGACCTTTACTGGCTTGAGCCCGGCACCGTTCCGACTTTGGGCAACTACTTCCGAGCAGGTGGCTACGACACTTACTGGAAAGGCAAGTGGCATGTCTCGGATGCGGATCTGTACCAGCCGGGCTCTTATAACCCGATGCCTTCCTACACGGACCGAGGAGCCCGGGATAGCTACCTCGAGGAGATCTACCTCGAAGCTGAGATCTTGGACAAATTTGGGTTCACCGGGTTCGTCGGCCCCGAACCGCATGGCAGCAATCCGCTGAATTCCGGTTCGTCTGCATGGTTCGGCCAGGGTCGGGACAGGGTTTACGCGCAGATGAGCGTGGAGCAACTGCAACGCCTGCGCAGTGCCGACAAGCCCTGGATGTTGGTCACCTCCTTCGTCAACCCCCACGACATCACTTTGTGGGGCCGATTCACACTGGCAGCTTCGGCACAGGCCGAAGCCCAAGGGACTCGGAACGCCTTCTATCTTCCCCAGCAACTGAATGGTTCCAATGTGCCTCGCGACCTATTCACTCCGGCCTATCGGGCTTCGGAGAATGAAGATCTCTCGACCAAGCCAACGGCGCAAGGAAGCTTCGTCGATCAGTACCCCTTCGGATTCCAACCGCTGAATAACAACGAGCCCTACCATCGTTTTTACTACCAATTGCAAAAGGAAGTCGACGCGCACGTGGGCAGCGTCATGAACGCACTGATGTCGAGCCGACGTCAATATCGCGACACCATCGTCATCTACCTTTCCGATCACGGCGAGATGCTCGGCGCCCATGGCGGAATGTTCCAAAAGTGGCACAACGCCTACGACGAAGTCCTGCGGGTTCCCTTCGTCTTCCACAATCCGCAACTGTTCCCCAACGCCCAGCAGTCAGATGTGCTGACCAGTCACGCCGATCTGATTCCCACGATGCTGGGATTGGCCGGACTCGATGAGGCGCCGATCGCCGAGGAATTGCGCAAGAGCCACACCCAGGTGCGCCGACTCCCCGGTCGCGACCTATCGGGGATTCTGCTTGGCGAAGACGATCCTTCGGCTATTCGAGATCAACCGGTGTTCTACATGACCGATGATCAGCCATTCAAAGCCACCAGTGCCATCTCGGTCCTGGGAATCGCCTACGAGCCCGTGGATCAGCCAAACTGCGTGGAGACCGTCGTAGCTCAACTGCCAACCGGGCCCGAGGGCACGATGGAGAAGTGGAAATACTCTCGCTACTGGGACAACCCGCAGTACTGGAGCACTCCCAACGTGCAAGACGTCCGGACATTCGTGCCGGGGCAATTCAACAAGCCAGGAGAACGAGTGGCTGTGACCACTGTGAAGTCGCTGAACCCGACGTCGGGTGAAACCGCTCCTCCTCCTGATCAGTTCGAGCTCTACAATGTCACTCGTGACCCCACGGAGATGACGAATCTCTACGGCACCGCCGACCACCAACCCGTAGTGACCATCATGAGCAGACTGCTTGATGTCGAGCGAGCAGCCAAGCGCCTCGAGCCGACATTCCAGCCCTGGGCAGACGGCACGACCCAACAGTTTCCCTTCGCTGGGGCTGGGACTACGAGTTCCTAGACATGGCCGCAGTCCTCGACACCGTCGTCGTCGAAGACGAACCGTTGTATCGCGACCTGTTGTGTACCGCTTTGGTCAGCCGACTGCCCGACATACGAGTGGTCGGATCCTTCTCCAGCGCAGAGGAACTGCTCAAGCACTCACAGCAGACCACTTTTGATGTCCTACTCACCGACATAGATCTGGGCGATGGCGAGGACGGCTATGCGCTCGCGACTCGCTTAGCTACCGCGCGAAGAGTCCGAGGCGTCGTGCTGTTGTCGAACTTCACCATGCCAGCGATGCTGGCAGACGCACCGACTACCGGGGGTATCGGCTGGGCTTACCTGTTGAAGACCAGCGTGTCGGACTTGAAGCAACTCCAACTGGCGATTCAAGGTGCTGTAGCCGGTGATCTCGTGGTCGATTCCAGCCTCACCGGCGCGCTCACTCCCCGAAGTGAAAGCCCCTTGACGCAGCTGACGGCCCGACAATCCGAAGTGTTGACCTTGATGGCAAATGGTTGGTCGAACAAGAACATCGCCGATCACCTGGTCCTCAGCGTCCGATCTATCGAGTCGGTCGTCTCGGACATCATTCGCACACTCGGAGTGAACCCACACGAGCCCGGAATCAATGCACGTGTGGCGTGTGTGGCGATGTACTTGCGCAGCACCACCCGCACCCAGGGGCGGCGTAGCATTAAACGGCAATGAGCACCGGACATGAATGGCAATCGCCACGGCGTCTGCCTTTCGTGTTGTTCACACTCGCCAGCACCCTATTCATGCTTGTGGTGTTCGACCGCTGGGGATTGGACGTCTTCACCTTCTCGTGGCGGCTGATCCTTGCTGCGGCGCTCACACTTGGTGCGGAACTGCTCACGCTAGACCTTTTCAAGAGTCGACTGCATCCTGCATCGCCAGTTCGCAAATGGTTCGCTGGGTACGGAGTATCCAGTGCAGTGGGATCCGTTGTTGCGCTATCCGTTCTAGGAATCGTCGGCTTAGCCCAAGATCGCGCACCCTATGTCCTGGTCGTCGTCTTCGGCATCCGTGCCGCTTACACCTACGTGATTGCCTATGCGGTCGATGAAATCGCCGCCTTCGCCCAGGAAACGCGCAGAATCAACTCCAAACTCGAGCCCAGCCTGCGGCTCGTCGAGCACGTCAATTCTCTCTTGAGTCAGGCGGAGGCAGCCAAATCGAGACATGAAATAGATGTCATTGCCCACGAAGTGTGGCAGCCACTACGAAAGCTCATTAAAAAAGTCGATTCGCTCTCCAACGAACAGGTGGCAGATGAGATCGAGACTCTAATCGATGATGTGCTTCGTCCGCTCAGCGAGCGAATGCACCCCATCTCGGTGTCCGCCGGCCTAGCGAGTGCAGCCCAATCTCTCGGTGTGGATTTCTCGCTCGACGAACCTGCGCGCGCCCTGGACGCGACGAACGATCTACTCGACGAACCAGTCCGCCTCGAACTGCATCGCTGGCTTGCCCACTGCAGTGATCTATCCATCGATCACGATCAGCATCTTGCCGTGCAGGCGCACACCGACAACCGGGTTCTCATCACCCGTGTGGTTTCCGGAAGCGTGGCACCGCTCGACGCCCGCCATGCTGTGGCTGGATTGCGCCCGGTGGATTCTCGCTCGATAAGCCTGCCCTTACGCGGTCAATTCGTCGATCAGGAAATGACCGGTCGCGAGCTCATGGGGACTTCCTCGGATGTTGGCAGCGCAAAACGCAGGCACCGGTACTGGAGCGGCGACCAAGGTCCCAAACCGGCCCTGGTAGCCGCCCTTGCCCTTGTCGCACTGCCGGTCATCTTTTTCATTGCAACCGCCGAGGTATCGATCAGTGTTCTGGTCACCGCATTGATAACGGTGCTCGTGCCGGTGGTGCTCGCCCTTGCCATCCGGCGCATACGGGTAAGCGGGTACGGCTGGTGGCCGCCCACTTGGATTGTCCTGGCTTGGTCGACTCTCGGAGTCCTCACCGGAATGGCTGCTGCTGGGACTCTCGTTGTTTTCGGGAATGGAGACGGTCCGGAGTTGTGGCTGATGGAGATCACGCGTGGCATCGTGCGGATTTCTCTCATCGGCATGGTCGTGTCCTTTTTCGGTGAGTTCACTATCCAAGCCCGGCGAACTGCACATGAGGTGTCCCAGCAGACCGAACAGGCGCTACGCGCTCGGGATGCAATCTTGGATCGCGAACACCAACGAGCCCGGCTGATCGCCGAGGTTTTGCATCGTCGGGTGCAGGCACGATTGTCCGCCACTGCCGTGCTGTTTCGTCTGGGCGATCGTTCGCGGGGCGATTACGAACTCACCGCCGCCGCGCTTCACACACTGCCCGATCTACTCGCTGAACTGTCCTCTAAGGATCCAGACCGATTTGCCGGACTCGATGCCCAGGCAGCCGCGTCGATGCCTTCGGAGATCTCCATTAGCTACCAGGAGTCGGTCGATCTCCAACGACTCATGACCCGCCACCCGCACGCAGTTCGCACGCTCGTTGAGGAATCGGCCACGAATGCCATGCGTCATGGGTCAGCCCGCCACTTGACCGTGTCCGCACGAGCCGATGGCGATGCGATGGTTCTGGTGTGCGCTGACGACGGCAGTGGGCCGCCAGCCGAGCCCAGCCGGCCCGGGCTCGGCAGCCGGATTTTCGATGAAACAGTCGGCGAGAGTTGCTGGGATCTTCGCAGGGAAAACCAAAACACCCTTGCCGTCTTCCGGATTCTTGGTGTTTTCAATGGCGCGACAACCGATGGAACCTGGGACTCACTCCCGGGTACGACTGAGGGCCACCGAGATTTCGGTGGCCCTCAGTCGTACCGAACGTTCAACTAGGTGAACATTCCACTTTGTAGCGGGGGCAGGATTTGAACCTGCGACCTCTGGGTTATGAGCCCAGCGAGCTACCGAGCTGCTCCACCCCGCGTCGCCATCTTTAGATGGATGGTCAGCATACGCGAACCCAAACAAAGCCCCACGTCCGGGGTTAGGTGAGTTGCTCTTCTGGGACTGCTTCTTCGACTCCTTCGTCAACCGGTGGCGGAATCGCCTCCCCGGCGAGCTGCGCTTCCGCTGCTGCCGCTCGCTGCAGTGCCTCGGCAAGTCGATCCTGGGCTTCGCCATAAGCGCCGAAGTCCCCACCGGCTAATGCATCTTGACCTTCTTGATAGGCCCGCTGGGCATCGTCGATGGCGATCGCGAGATCCAATGCCGGATCACCCGTCGAAGGCACCGATGGTTCCGACGGCTCGGAAGTGTCTGGTTCCGGTAACGGCTCGCTGCCGTCCTCGGGTACCGGCTCCGGGTCGACCGTGGCAGTCGGCGAACTGTCGAACACCTGGGCCAATGCCCCCGCCAAGGTGTCATCGAGGGCAACGTTGGCACCGAAGCCGACGAGGACCTTGCGCAACAGCGGGTAGCCCTCCGATGCGGCACGCAAATAAACCGGCTCCACGTAAAGGAGGCCGTCGTTGAACGGCAAGGACAACAAGTTGCCGAACTCGATCTCCGAACCACCGCGACGCAGCAAGGACAGTTGCGAGGACACCACCGGGTCGGATTCAAAGTTGTTCTGCACCTGCTGGGGACCTGGCGTGGTGGTATTCGACGGCAACTGCAGCACCCGCAGTTGACCATAGCTCTCCCCCGGTTCGGAATTCACCTGCATGAATGCCGCGAGGGTTTGCCGTCTTTGCGGCGCGAACGTGGTGGTGAGCGAGAAGGCAGGTCGAGCCTCGTCCGGCATCTGCAAGTTCAGGTAATACGGGGGCTGGAACACCTGCGCAGGGGTAACCGTCGGATCGAAGGGGATGATCCACACGGCAGTGCCGTTGTAGAACGTATCCGGGTCGGTCACGTGGTAGCGGGCCATCATGGTGCGCTGGACTTTAAAGATGTCTTGCGGATACCGAACGTGTTGCTCGATCGCCTCGGGCATCTGGGATAACGGTTCGACCACATCGGGGAAGGACTTTTGCCAGGTTTGCAAGACCGGATCGGACTCATCCCAGGCGTACAACGTGACCGAGCCCTCGTAGGCATCCACTACGGCCTTCACCGAGTTGCGCATGTAGTTGATTCGATCCCGGGCGATCAAGCCGGAAGCGAAGTTGGCGCTGCTGATGGAATCAGCCGTCGCTTCACCTAGCGAAACCCGGCTCGAATATGGGTAGTCGTTGGACAAGGTGTAGCCGTCGACGATCCACTTGATTCGGCCCTCGACCACTACCGGATACGGGTCTTGATCCAAGGTCAACCAGGGCGCCACCTTGCCCACTCGAGTGAGTGGATCGCGATCCCACATGATTTGCGAATCACTGTTCACCAGATCAGAGAGCACGATGTTGGTGTCTTGGAACTTGGTGGCGAACAACAACCGCCCGAAGAGCGATCCCATCTCCACCCCACCGCTACCTTCATACGTGGTGTTGCGCTGCCCGGAGGGACTGGTGTCGTCTGGGAAGTCCAACTCCACCGGCGGGGATCCTTCCGGCGCCCCGACGATCGAGTACGGCGGTGAGAATTCACCGAAGTAGATACGCGGCTCGTCTACGTCAAGTGCACCGACTGGCGGGATATCGCTGGCAAAGAAGTCCGGCGTTCCGTTGCTCAAAGCTGTGTTGTCGTACGCAGCAACAACGCCGTAGCCGTGGGTGAACACGGCCACATCGTTGGTCCAGTTGCGCTGACCATCGGGGATGCCGGCGAGGTTGATCTCACGCGCGGCCACGATGGCTCCGCGTTGGCCTTCCTCGAAATCGTATCGATCGACATCGAGGCGGGAGTTGAAGGAGTAGTAGCCACGGATCTGCTGAAGTTGATTGTAGGTAGGTGAGACGACCGCCGGATCCAGAAGTCGAATGTTGTCCAAAGTACCGGCGTTGGCTTGTAGCACTTCCTCGGTGGGCGGCTCCACCGAACCGGCGTATTCCTCCACCTCTACACCGTCGATGTTGTACGCCGAACGGGTCGCCTCGATATTGCGCTCGATGAAGGGCCGCTCGCGTCCCAACTCGGTGGGTCGTACCTGGAATTGCTGGACGATCAGCGGATACACGCCACCCACGATCACCGATGTGAGCACCATCAAACCCAAACCGATAACCGGGATGATCCACTGCCGCAGGAAGATGTTGACGATGAAGAGCACCGCCACGAACAGCGCGACGAAGGTCAAGATATTCAGCGCCGGCAGAACCGCGTTCACGTCGGTGTAGCCAAGGCCGGTGAAGCCACCGGCGAGTTCGTTACTGCCAAGTGCGAGATCGTAGCGATCCAGCCAATACGCGATCGCTTTCAACAGCAGGAATATCGCCACAAGGATGGAGATCTGAACTTGGGCTGCCCGAGTTGCCCGATCGCCCTTGGGCTGGAGCCGCAGCCCGCCGTAGACGTAGTGCACAACGACAACCAAAGCTAGGGAGATCAACACCGTGGCGAAGGCATAGCCGAGGAGGAATCGCCAGAACGGCAACTCGAAAGTGAAGAAGGAGATATCCAGACCGAATTGCGGATCGGTCCGCCCGAACGGCGTCGAGTTCTGCCACTGCAGGAACCGACCCCACTCACCGGATGCAGCCAATCCACCGAAGAGTCCGAAGACGACGGTGATCGCCAGGGCTATCCGTCCCTTGAATGGCGCAATCGCCTCGCGGTACCGCTCCAAACTGGCCTGCTCTGGGGTCGATCCCACGAAAGCCGGTCGGGTCCGGTAGGCGATCGCCAAGGCTGCCAGAACCGCGAGGGCCAAGATGATGCCGAAGGCCAAGAAGAGCAACCCCCGGGTGACGATAGAGATCGTGTATACCTGCGGCTTGTCCACGGAGTTGAACCACAGCCAGTCCGTGTAGAAGCCCGTGAAGAGCACGAATGAAACGACAATGGCCGCAAGGACGCCGATAGTCGGCAGCAGAACGCCACCACGGCGCCGCTCGGTTGTCAACGAGCCGCCTGCGCCGCCTGCACCCCCGGAGGGAAAATTGAAAGTCACGCTACGAACCTACGACACATGTCAGTTCTCGCTCGACACAGGGCAAGACTCCACGGTTTCCCCTGAGCTCCAGGAGCGAATCGCATCAATGGCACCGGCCAGGGTGCCCACCGGAACCACCGTCAAACCATCCGGAACATGCCCTTGGGCCTCGGCACAATGCCGCTGAGGCATGACGAACAATTCCGCACCGGAATCCCGGGCCCCCGCGAGTTTCTGGCGAATCCCACCGATCGGCCCGATATTGCCATCAGGGTCGATCGTGCCAGTGCCGGCAACGTGTCCGCCTCCAGTGAGATCCTCGGGTGTCAGTTTGTCGATGATGCCGATGGAGAACACCAACCCCGCACTCGGCCCGCCGACATCTTGCAAGGTGAAATCGATGTCGAACTCCGGAGTGAAGTATCGACCCACCGTCACGCCGAGGTACGGCAGTTCGGGATCGCTGGGATTGGCCGAGGATGTGACATCGAAGGCCACGAGTTCGCCTTGGCGTTCGACCTCGAAGGCGAAGCTCGTACCGATCGGTGCAGCCCGCACCGCATCCACCACCTGGCCGGGGTCATCGATTGCTCCGCCGTCGATGCGCACGATGGAATCTCGCGGTTGGAAGAACTCCCCCGCCGGGGCGTCCTGCAGCACCGCGGTCGCCACCACTTCGGTTTCCAAAGGTAGGTCCAAGTACGTCAGCGCAGCCCCGATCGCATCGGACTCCGAGGTGCTGAAAAGCGCCGCTTGGCGCTCTCGCACTTCATCGCCGGTTATGTCGTCGGGGTAGAGCAACTCACGCGGCACAACAGCATCGGCGGTGCTGAACCAAGCACCGATTGCCTCCACGAAAGTTAAACCACCGCGCGGGCCGCCAGATTCACGAACGGTCGTCATGTCCAATTCGCCGGTCACCGGATAGGTGGTGGTGCCTTCGATGACGATGAAAGGTTCACCATCACTCTCACCGATCACATTGAAGGTAGGCCCTGGAGCCAACTTCACGTACGGCACCGGCAACACGACCGCGATAGTTATCAGCGCAGCTAGGGCGATGCCGCTCACGATCACCGTGCGAGCCCGAGGGCCGACGGTGCGAGCATGCGCCCTGACCAGAGCCACGATGCCGCCGAGTGTGACGCGAAATCGACTCACTTCGGAGTGGTGTCCCGGGGCTGCTGGGGAATGGGGCGTTCCATCGCCTCGCGCATCCGCTTGCGCTCGGCCATCGGATCGACCCGAGGATCGGCGACTTTGCCCCGTAATGCCAGAGCGATGATCACCAGTGCCGTCACGGCAATGGGGATGAGCCACCAAATCAGCGCGGACACGCCGGGTTCCCTTCCTCGATGACCGTGGCCCAGTGGCCGCGGTATGACAACCGTTGGATGCTACGCCAGTCGGGTGAAAGCTGCTCCATCGGTCATCCAAATGCCAGCCAACGCTACCGGCGACATGTGTGAAGCCCCCGGGTCGCATGCTGGATGCTCGCCTTCCCCTTGCGAACATCCGACCGTTATCCCGGGGGCCTCGACGCGCAGACGCTAGGCAAACGGCTCGTGTGGCGTCAAACCAGAAGGCCGATCTCCGTGCCCGCACTGTGCATAAAGGTGGGGACACCTTGGGGGCATACCCGGGATAGCGTGTGGACGAAGCGTGCATACCGCTGTGGATTAGCTGAGGATCAACCGGGCAGGAGCCCCCCATTACCGGGGATTTTCCCACCCACAGCCTGTGGAAGAAAATTAGTGAACACCAGATGACCGGTTGTTCACCCGAAAGACACCCACAGGTCGTCCCGGCCGCTGTGAACGTACCTGGTCGCATCGTCGATCAGCGCGAGGACGGATTCGTCTGCGGTTGCACCGGGGAGATCGGGCAACCGCGTGCGCGCGAACCAGCGCAGGTCATCGCTTTCAGCGCTAATCGTCGGCGGTGCCACGGTCGGGAAGACAACGACGTACTGGATATCCAGGTGCTCACTGACTATCGGTCGACCATCGGACCCGCGACCACAGGGCACTCGATGTCGGTCCAATCGGATCGGCGCAGTACTAATGGACCCGGTACTAATAGATCCGGTGTCACCCGAACCGAGACCGCTTTCTTCGATCACCTCACGCACCGCGCCCGCTCGAATCGAGTCATCGCCCGGTTCCCGGTGGCCGCCGAGTTGCAACCATCGCCCGACCTTGGGATGCAAGGTCAACAGCACCTGATCGCCGCTGGCATCCATAACCAGCGCGCTGGCCGTTATGTGGCCCACCGAGCAATCCCGCCACACACCATCGTCATGGGTGTCCAAGAAGGTCAGATAGTCGCCGGCCAGCTGCTGTTGGCGCGGATCATCATGTTGGAAAGCTTCCAGAACCGATCGTGCTTGGTCGTGCAGGCTCACGACTCTTCGGAACTAGTGCCGCCGTCGAGTTCGTCGAGTCCGTCGAAACCCTCCAACGTATCCGGGACTGCTCCGCTGGCTTGCACGAAACCGAGTGGGTCGGTCAGGTCTTCTGGGCCGGGGAGCAGATCCGGATGCGACCACAGCGCGTCGCGAGCATCCGCGCCACGCTGGGATCGAATTGCCGCGAAGACCGTGTGGGCTTCTCGCAACATGCGTGGACGCATATCCATACCGACGAGCGCGGCGAAAGTGCGTTCGGCTGGACCACCCGCTGCGCGCCGCCGCCGCATGGCTTCGATGAGTGCGGCTGAAGCAGGGAGTCGTTCGCCACTGGCTTGTTGGACTACGTCGTCGACCCAACCTTCGATACAGGCCAACAGTGTCTCCAGTCGCGCAACCGCAGCTTGCTGCTCAGGTGTGTCCTCGGGCTGCAGGAGCCCCTGTGACAGCGCCTGCTGAAGAGCGCTGGGATCGGAGATGTCGATGTCACCCATGACTTCCCCGAGGCGATCAGCGTCCACCCGCATGTATTGCGCATATTGCTCAACCGCCCCCAGCACTCGGGCGGCCAGCCACGGCACGTGCACGAACAAGCGCTGATGGGCGGCCTCACGTAACGCCACGTACATCAAAGCATCGGAGGTCGAGATTTCCAGTCCTTCGGAGAACTCGGTGATGTTCGTCGGCAGCAGCGCAACCCGCGGCGGATCCGTGAGTGGGATACCGATATCGGAAGCACACAAAACCTGGCCGGCCAGGGCTGATAGCGCTTGCCCTACTTGCATGGAGAACGCGGCCGCACCAAGTTGTTGCACCATGCCGAGCATGGGTTTCATCATCTCCATGAACTCCGGTGGCATGCCCTCAGGAAGCATCTGCCGAAACTGCTCGGGCAGCGCGGCGGTGAGGTCCTCAGCAGACATCTCCGAGACATCCGTGCCCCGCGAACTCACACCGGCGACTGCTCCGTTCACGTGTTCAGCGATCGGCGTGACGATGCGTTTCCACGCCGGCCCGGTATTCACCAACCACTCCGAGCGTGACCACACTTCGGTGCCGCCCCCGGCAGCCGGGAACGTTGTCGCCTCATCGAGCCACAGATCGGCCAGTGATACCGCCGATGTGGCGGCTTCGCGTTGACCTTCACTCATGCTCGGATCACCGGCAGCAGCGACAGCCTTGCGAGAAACATCATCGACGATCGACCAGTTCACCGGACCGTCGTTGGACTGCCCAGACTGCATCATCTGACCGAGTTGCTGCAGGGCCTGGCCCAGGGCATTGGCATCGAAGGGGCCGTCCTGTGGCCCTTGGGCACCGAATCCGAAAGGAATAGACATGGCACCACGGTAACCGCATGCCAAGGGCCCGGAAACCGGTCGTTGTTCACGACCTGGGTAACCGGGCCCTTGGGAAGTTCAAGCGTTAGGCACCTACGTGCCCGAAATTACGCCTTACCCAAGATGCGGGTGACTTTGGTGCCGCACACGGGGCAGATGCCCTTGGCGAACCGGCGACCGTTGGTCTCCTCGACGTGTCCAGTGAACTCGCGCTTTTCCTTGCACTTCACGCAGTACGCCTCACCGGTGTATTCCTCGGCCATGGGGCCCTCCTATTGCCGTTCTCCCGCCGAAGCGGTGGGTGGCCGGTGCCACCTGATGCCCCGTGGGCACCGCTTCACCCTAGGGCAGCGCGTGGCCAACACGGCCCGACGCACGGCGCGACGCACCGCACGGTGCGAGGATAATAGGTACATATCGGTTAATTAGGACAGGACTTCCCCTGTTTCTCCCTGTTTCTGGGCACCTACTGCCCAATTTCAGCGGTCGGGGGGGCACATGCAGCACAATCCACGCGTGCCCCGACCCGCTCGCGCGATGCCCCTTGCGCCCAACGAGAGCCGGGTCATTGAGCACACCTGCGCACTGCTGGCGGTCGATTCGATCGGTGGCACCCCCGGGGAACTTCGCATCCAGCACGAAGCCGCCGCCGCCGCTGGGGACGAGGGCTGGCAGGTGTACACCTGGTCAATCGACGTGGCCGATCTGGCTTCGCGAGATGACTTCCCGGGGATGGAAGTGGACCGGGAATCGGCGCTGGGGGTACTGGCTCGAATGCCCGGTAGTGGCGGGGGCCGCACCTTGCTCATCGATGCGCATACCGATGTCGTGCCGCCCGGGGATCTCGGGGCCTGGTCCCACGACCCCTTCACCGCAGTGCGCAGCCAGATAGCTGGCCGCGCCAGCATCGTGGGGCGGGGCGCCTGCGACATGAAGGCCGGCCTGGCCGCCGCCTGGGAGGCGATGCGCATGGTGCGCGAGGCCGGCATCGAGTTGCGCGGCGATGTCGTCCTAGCGCCGGTCAGCGGTGAAGAAGACGGGGGCGTAGGCACCTACGCCCTCATCGAGAAGATGCGAAGTCTGGGCATCCGCCCGGATGGATGCATCATTCCCGAACCCACCAATCTCGACGTAGTGCCGGCGAACGGTGGCGCCTTGACATTCCGGCTACGCGTGCCCGGTGCCGCGATCCATGCATCGCGCCGCACTGAGGGCGTCAGCGCGATCGAGAAGTTCATCCCGATCATGCAGGCCATGACCGAACTCGAGCGCACCCGCAACGTGCACGTCGATCCGCTGATGCAACGCTGGCCGGTCGCTTACCCCTTGGCGATAGGTACCGTGCAGGCTGGTGATTGGGCTTCGACCGTGCCCGACCTACTCGTTGCCGAAGGGCGCCTTGGCGTAGCCCTCGATGAATCCGTCGAAGATGCACGAGCCGCACTCGAGAACGCCGTTGCCGATGCGTGCAACCAGGACGAGTGGTTGCACGCTCACCCCGCGACCGTCGAATGGTGGGGTGGGCAGTTTGCCGCGGGTAGCACCGATAGCGACGCGCAGATCGCATCGATGGTGCGCACCGCGCACGCACGTGTGACCGGTCGTGAGCCGGAAACCTATGGCGCTCCGTACGGATCCGACCTGCGCCTACTCACCGGCTTGGCAGACATCCCCACCGTGCAATACGGCCCTGGGGACACCTCGCAGGCACACGCACCCGATGAATACGTAGCAATCGAGGACGTACTCACCTGCGCGTCCGTCCTCGCCGAAGTGATCGTGGACTTCTGCGGTTGACCCGCCTTTAGCGCACCAGCCCTGTGGATTGCATCTGTCCATCCACAGCGCGCCCGCTCCACGATCACCGGGTGACCACCGAATCCAGCCCTCGCCTTCGCCCGGAAATTCCGTTGATCTGGCGAGGACCAGACCGAGTTCACTTCGGTGACCATCCGGTACCGATTACCCTCAGCGTCCCCGAAGCCAGTTGGCTGTCTTCCCTGAGCAACCACCGGACCTGGCAACAGGCCAGTCGGGCATGCCCGACTGGTCCTGCCCGCGCCGAGCAGATCATCGGCCAAGCCCGCGCCGCCCGGGCACTAGACGAGCCCGGCGAGTGTTGGTGGCTGACCCCCGACGCCCGAGCGGCATCGAGACCGGAGTTCCTGGCATTGGCGCACTGGCATGCCGATCCCGCCCAAGCGATCGCCGCGCGATCCGGCTGCGCGATCGCCGTCCACGGTGAACCGGCGCTGCGCGATGTGTTGCTCGGCCTGGTGAACCAGTGCGCGCTGCGCACCGTCGAGCCCCGTTATGCAGATGTCGTCGTTCTTGTTGCCCATGGCCACATCGATGCCATCGAGGCCCACGATGAGCACACCTCGATTCCGCATCTACCCATCCGGATCCACCACGCACGCGCGGCAATCGGCCCCTTAGTGGTGCCTGGTCGCACCCCGTGTTGTCGTTGCTTGGCCCTACATGCGCGAGATCGCGACTCCGCATGGCCGGCGATGGCCGCCCAGTGGCGCTCACACACCAGCGCAACGCCTGCATCGGCGGGCCCGGACCGGCTGCTGGTGCAACGCGCCGCGGTGGAAGCCGTGGCCATGGTGCGCGAATGGATCGATACCGCCGATCATCCGTCCGGTCAGCGGGTGCACCTCGAGCTCCCCCGGATGATCGCCCAGGACGAACACATCACCCCACACGAAGCATGCGGGTGCCTATGGCAACACGGCAAGCAGGTGGCCTAGCAGACCGTGGCGCGCGAAGTCGGTCGAACTCAGCGACAATGCTGGCATGCCCGAGATCCCGAAGAACGCCCTGACCCGGAGCGTTCGCATCGCCACGCTCCCTGCGTCCTATGCCGGCCGAGCGGCCCTGGGGTTCGGTAAGCGCGTCGGTGGGCGCCCGGCCGAGATGGTCACCGCGGAAATCCAACAGCGCACAGCCGAGCAGATCTTCGCCGTCCTCGGCGAGCTCAAGGGCGGGGCGATGAAACTCGGCCAGGCCATGAGCATCTTCGAAGCCGCACTCCCCGAGGAGGTTGCCGGCCCCTACCGGGCAACCTTGACCAAGTTGCAGGACGCGGCACCGGCCATGCCGGCTTCCACCGTTCATCAGATTCTCGCCGAATCGTTGGGTGCCGATTGGCGCGATCGGTTCGCCGAGTTCGACGATCAACCAGCCGGCGCAGCTTCGATCGGACAGGTGCACAAAGCGGTGTGGCACGACGGACGCACCGTGGCGGTGAAAGTCCAGTACCCCGGTGCCGATAAGGCACTGATATCCGACTTGAACCAGATGTCCCGGATGGGCAAGTTGTTCGCCTCCTGGATTCCTGGACTCGACATCAAGGCACTGATCGAGGAACTCAAAGAACGAGTCTTGGAGGAACTCGACTATCTCGGTGAATCGCAGTACCAACGTCAATTCGCGGTGGCCTTCGAGGGTGATCCGGAATTCGTGGTGCCCCACGTGCTCGCTGCGGCTCCCCACGTGCTGGTCAGCGAATGGGTCGATGGTCGCCCTATGTCGGACATCATCGCCAACGGAACGCAAGAGGAGCGAGACCGCATCGGCCTGCTGTACGAGCGCTTCCTGCTTTCCGCCCCCGCGCGAGCCGGACTCCTACATGCCGATCCCCACCCCGGCAATTTCCGACTGACATCCGACGACCGGCTGTGCGTTTTCGATTTCGGCGCTGTAGCCGTTCTCCCCGACGGGCTTCCGTCTGCAATGGGTTCCCTGCTGCGCATCGCGCAAAGCGGAGACGCCCAAAGCGTTGTGGACGGATTGCGTGATGAGGGCTTCGTGCTCCCGCACGTGGAGGTTGATCCGGAACAGTTGTTGGACTACCTAGATCCATTCGTCGAGCCAGCCCGCCACGAGTACTTCCACTTCAGTCGAGAGTGGCTACGCGGTCAATTCACCCGACTGAACGACATCCGCAATCCAGATTTCACCATCGGGCTGAAAATCAACCTGCCGCCGTCCTACGCACTCATTCATCGCGTGTGGCTCGGCAGCATCGGTGTGATGTGTCAGCTCGAGGCGACCGTTCCGGTGCGCGCCGAACTCGACCGTTGGGTACCGGACTTTCGTGAACAACAGCCCGTGAGTGACTAGCCTTCCCGGTTCGTGACCATCGTGAGCAGTTCGTCCGCGTAGGCCTCGAGTTTGGCCGGACCGATACCGGGGATGGCGCTGAGTTGCTCGCGATCCCGGGGTAATTGCTCCGCGATCGCGATCAACGTCGCATCGGTGAAAACTACGTAGGCCGGTACCTGTTTTTGAGTGGCGTGCGTCATTCGCCACGTTTTCAACTCCTCGAAGAAAGATTCATCGAAGGTGGCCGGGCAGGTCCGGCATCTGCCGATGGTTCGCTCACCTGGAGTGACAAGCGCCTTATCGCACGTACGGCACTGCGCTGGACCGCGGCGTTGCCGCGCCCGACCCTCACCTTTGCGCCCTTCGCCGTTACGACCATGCCCGCGGCGAACCGAAGAGCGGTCGCTGGACTCCGGCGCTGCGGTGATCGAAACCAGGAATCGACTCAGTTTTCGGCTTGCTCGACCGCCAGGTTGGCGCGAGTGCGCCCACGACAACCGAAGTTCTTTTTCAGCTCGGGTCATCGCCACGTAGAGCAGACGTCGTTCTTCTTCGACTTGCGCGTCACTGTCGGCATGTTGCAGCGGAATCAACCCATCGCTGCAGCCGACGACGTACACGACCGGCCACTCCAAGCCCTTGGCCGCGTGAATCGAGGCGAGTGTGACCCCATCCGCCACGGGCGCGTACTGAGTAGAGGCTCGCTCGTCGAGGTGATCGACGAACTGCGTGAGAGTTAGCGACGACATTTCGCGGGCCAGCTCCACGAGAGCTGCCAAGGATTCCCAACGTTCGCGAACCGCACCAGTTGTGGTTGGTTGCTCAGTGGACCACCCCATGGCGCTCAGAACATCGATGACGTCCCGGACGAGCTCGACAGACTCAGCTCCCTGGGCGAATCGACCAGCTGCGCGCAATCGGGTTACCGCTTCTCGGACTTCTCCACGCTCGAAGAAACGCTCCGATCCCCGCAGCGTCACGGAGATTCCCTGCTCAGCCAACGCCGATTCGATCTCCACCGCTTGGGCATTAATTCGATAGAGCACTGCGATATCGCGCGGGCGCAGCCCTGAATCGATGCCCTTCTTGATGAGTTCGGCAACAGCGCGGGCTTCCGCGACATCGTCGTCGTAGTCCTGGATGATCGGAGTAGGACCAGGCTCGTTCTGCGATTGCAAGGTCACCGCATTACGAGATGAACTCCCACCGTGGATGAGTGCGTTGGCTAACTCCACGATTTGCGGTGAGCATCGGTAGCAGCGCACCAGCCGCACAGTGGTCGCGCCAGGGAGTTCCTTCGGGAAGCGTAGAAGGTAATCCGGACTCGCCCCAGTGAAGGAATAGATGGTCTGACTCGGATCCCCCACTACACATAGATCGTCACGATCCCCGCGCCACAAGGTCAGCAAGGCATGCTGCACGGGATTGACGTCCTGGTATTCATCCACTGTCAACCAGCGATACGCGGCGCGAACTTCTCGCGCGATAGCCGGATCGGTGGATAAAGCGCCGATCAAGACGATCATTACGTCTTCGAAGTCGATCACCCCCTTGTCGGACTTTGCTTGCTCGTAGGACGCCAGCACGCGCGCGAGGTCTGCGGCATCGATGCTCAGGGATCGACCGATCTTGGCGCCGGCCAAGGTGTGTTCATCGAAGAAGTTGACCCGGGCCCACTCAATGTCCGAACTCACGTCTCGCACCAGTGATTTGTCTGGCGAGATGTCGTGTGCCGACAGCGCTCGGGCGACCAATGCGGCTTTGCTGGGCATGATGTCCGGAAAGGCCCGATCCGAAAGCCGCGGCCAAAAAAAGCGCAGTTGCCGAAGCGCTGCGGCGTGGAAGGTGCGGGCCTGCACACCGGCCACCCCCAACTCCCGCAGCCTGCCGCGCAACTCTCCGGCAGCCCGGTTGGTGAACGTGACGGCCAGGGTGCGGCGTGGATCGTGGGCTCCGCTGAGGACTCCGTAGGCAATCCGATGGGTGATCGCCCGGGTTTTGCCGGTACCCGCACCCGCCAGGACCATGACCGGACCTTCGAGGCTCTCGGCCACGGCGCGCTGCTCATCGTCCAGCGCAGCGAGTACCCGATCGGCTTCCACGGGGGCGATGCTTGCATGACCGACAGACACATTCGACCCGGCGTCCACAGGCATCAGTGCAAGATCAGCAATTCCACTAAGACGATTCCCAGGCCGACCAGCCCATACACAAGGGAGAAGCGCACTTGGGCCCAAGCATTCAGCCCTGCCGAACGGGCGGCGAATGCTCCCCAGAGGAACAAACTCGCGAGTCCGAGCAGTTGTCCGGCACCCGAAGCCTCCCCGGCTTCACCCCCGACCAACTCGTAGATGATTCCGATAGCCAAAACCGGAATCCCCACACTCAGGTACTGCACCGCGGCCGCCAGGAGCCGCCTGCGATCGCTGGCCGCTAACCGTCTACCCGTGCGGATTTGAATGTCCAAGGCATCGGCGAACCCGTGGGCGAAGGACAGAGCCAACAGCGGCATGACCACCACTATCGCAAGATCGACGAATGACGTTCCGGTGAAAGACTCGACTTCGTCGTCGTAGATCGCCAACGACACCATCATCATGATCGTCGCGTAGATCAAGCGGTGGGCATCGAAGCCGATCCGTCCGATGGCAATCTGGGTGTGCCCGTTGGAATCGGTCGATCCAGCCACGTGGCAAGCATGCCAGTGGGAGTCGCTAGCCTTCGGTGGTGCGCGAATACCTACCCGAGCCCGGCTCCGTTGTGATGTTCTCCACCGTGTGGTGCGGGTACTGCCAACGATTGAAGGCCCAGATGATGCGCGGGGATATCCCGTTCACCGAAGTGGATATCGAGGCCGACTCCGCTGCGGCTGACTTCGTGGAGAACGCCAATGCCGGCAATCAGACGGTCCCCACCGTGGTGTTCCCCGACGGCACCACGATGACCAATCCACCTTTCAAGGAAGTCTCCGCCAAACTGGAAGCCCTGTCCGCTTCCTGACGGCTCGCTTTCCTGACGGCTCGCTTTCCTGTCGGCTCGCTTTCCTAACGGATCGGTCTCGTCATCGCTCGACTCCACTCACCGGGGAGCGGCTCACCAAACCAACGCTCGATCAGTTTGCGCGCGATGCTCACCCCTGGCGGCAAGGAAACCTTCTCGCTTTCACAGGCAGCGGCGAGTTCTTCTCGCGAGAACCAGTGCGCCTCGGCGATCTCTTCGCCGTCTACCTCGATTCGCGAATCGCTCGCCCACGCGTGGTATCCCAACATCAAGGAACCGGGGAAGGGCCACGGTTGGCTCCCGAGGTAGGCGAGATCGGCCGGCTCGAATCCGATCTGCACACCTGATTCCTCCAGAACTTCACGGCGCACCGCGGCTTCAGCCGACTCACCAGCTTCGACGAATCCAGCCAGCGTGGAAAACCAGTTCGGTTCCCAACTGACCTGTCGGCCGAGCAGCGCACGATCCTGGTCATCGCGGACGAGGACGATCACCGCCGGATCCGTGCGGGGAAAGTGCGAAGAACCATCGACCACACAACGACGAACCCAACCCCCTTGCTCCCACTCCAGCGGTCCCCCGCAACCGGGGCAAAATCGGTGGGCACGCGACCAGTTGTCCAGCGCCACTGCAGCAACCATCAACCCGGCATCGGTGGCAGACAGCCGTGCACCCATCTGACGCAAATCCGACCAGTGGGTGCCTTCGATGCTGACTGAAGGCTGCCCGTGGTGGGCATGGTGGGCATGGTGGGCACTGAAGTAGGCGCGTTCGGATTCGTCGATCCCCAACAAGGTCAGCGGGACTTGCTCATCGATCGGCCCGGTCAACGCTAAGGAATCATGGGTGACCAACGCGGTTGCCCCGTGGACATGCATGAACCTGCTGGCGGGATCACAGCTGGCACGGGCGAGCCATTCGGCATCCGTGCGGCGGGCGGCCGCCCGATCGATAGTGGCGCGGGCGAGCACCAGATCGTCCAGCAGCCACCACTGCGGATCCGACATTCGCACCCAGGCTCCCAACCCTCGCGTGCTGCGAGCCTAAGGTGTTGCAGGTGAGCGTGTTCATCCGCCAGTTGACGGGGATCCGCTTCGTTGCTGCCTTCTGGGTTTTCGCCTGCCACCTCCAAGGACCGTTCAACGTCCTGGGACTACTGAGCATTCCGGTGCTGAGCGACGTGATGCGGGTCGGCCGTCTAGGGGTCGATCTGTTCTTCGCGCTGTCCGGCTTCATCCTGACCCACACCTACCTCCAGCGCATGGGTCATACCTTGCACGTCCGACAAACACTGACCTTCTGGTGGCTACGCCTCGCCCGCATCTATCCCGTACACGTGGTGATGCTCGTGGTCGCCGGACTAGCGGTTTTCGCCCAGGCACAGGTGCTCGGTGAGTCTGTAGATCGCGACTGGTGGAACCCCATCGATTTCCTCAAGAATCTGCTGCTGATCCAAGAGTGGGGCGCCAACCCCGAACGGGGCTGGAACTTCGTCGCCTGGTCCTTGTCCATGGAGTGGCTGGCTTATCTCGTCTTCCCCCTGCTGGTCTTGGTGTTGTGGCGGTTGCACGCCAAGGTGCCGACCTTCGTTCTGATCATCGCCTGGTTCGCAACACTCACCCCCCTGGTGGGATACGGGCTGGGCACCAGCGACCCGTACTACACCAGCGACTGGGGCTCGACCTACCGCATCGGAACCGAATTCATCGCCGGCGCGATCACCTACTTGATCGTTCAGCGGTTGGCCGACTCCGGGCGGGTGGTGGAACGCACCGCCAACTGGCTAGCGGTGCTGCTACCGCTGGCGGTGGTGGCCGGCTCGGTGCTTTTGGCTCGGCTGCCGGCAGCACAACCACCAACGAACGCCATGAACCCCGACGCCGAACCGCTACCCCCGTTCTTCCACCTCGCCCTCGTGCCTTTGCTGATCGCCTGGATCGGCGCCCTCGCCCTGGCTCGAGGAGGTATGGCCCGCGCGTTGTCCACGAGAACGATGGTTCTCGGCGGCTTCATTTCCTATTCGCTCTACATGACGCACCTGGTGTGGATGGGGCTGTGGCGTGCCGGAATGCAAGCCGCCGGCATCGATGGTGGCGCGCTCTACGGACTCAGCGTCGTGTTCTTGGTCATCGTGGCGCTGTTGATCGCCTATCTGATGTGGCGGGTTGTGGAAGAACCATCGCGGGAATGGATGCGCGGCTTGGTTGGCACGCGCCCAACACCGACCGAAGAGGCCGGCGAGGAGATCGTGGAAGAAAGCCAATCTCCCGATGAACCGATCGAGCCGGTCGCGGTTCCCGATGAGGACAGCCGTTAACGCGTTAACGGCCTTCGGTTTCCCATCCGGCGATTTCGGCTACCTCGCCACCTAGGAGTTCGCGCACTTCGTTATCGGTGTTCGGCCGCAACTCTTCACCCGTGGCGACCATCACGAATGCGGCATCCACATCGCGCCAATCGACACCGGCCATCTGGGCCCATGCCACCCGGTAGATGGCCAATTGGCGAGGATCGATGCTCGCAGTGCCGCCGGTCTTCCAATCCACAACGTCGAACCGCTCCCCATCGGCGAAGACGGCATCCATCCGACCGTTGATGACCCGCCCGCCGATGACCGACGAGAACGGTCGTTCGACGGCAAGCGGTTGACGTGTGGCGTAACTCGTCCGCTGGAAAGCTGCCTTTAACTCTTCTAGTTGCCGGTCGGTGGTGATCTCGGCATCGGCAGCCCCGGGGAGATCGTCCATCCCCCACAAGGATTGCTGGCCGTACACCGTTTCCACCCACGCATGCCAGGCCACCCCGCGGGCGGCAGCCGAGGACGGTTGGCGCGGCATCGGACGAATGATGTCCAGGGCCACCGCGTCCGGTTCCTTCAACGCCCGAAGGAAGGTCGTGGCGCCCACATGGGCACCGAGACGCACCACACGCTCGCTCGTAGCGCGACGGGAGTCCTCCAGCAGGGCGGCGAACGCATCGTGCCAGCGCTCGATGCGCTGGTGCCATGGCGCGTTGGCGCTACCGGCCTGCAGCCCCGGCAAAGCCGGTGCGTGCACCTGGACAGCAGCGCTCACCTCGCGAACGAGGTCGGCGGCGCGACGCACCCGCTGCTGGTAGTCGCCGGACACTGGTTGCGGCCACTGGGTCGATCGACCACCAGCGCTACCACCGCCACCGACCGGATTCTTCGCACCATCCGGTGGGGCATCCGCCCACGTGATCACCCGACACAGATCAGGGTCCGCGGATTCCACTGCGGCGCGAATCTGAGTCAGGAAACGATGCGGGCCCCGCGGTTTCGCTTGCCCTGCTCCCCACCAATGTCCGGTGACCGTCAAGGACTCTTCGGCGCGGGTCAGCCCGACGTACGCCAGGCGCTCGTGGTCTCTATCGGTGATGGCGCGAAGCGCTTGCACATACCGGTCGTGTTGCTTGTTGATCGAATCCTCGGACCCATCCGGGAACACCGCGAGCACCGGTGCGGCGTCTTGTCGCATCGGCCAGGGCACCACCGCTGCACCGGTGGTCCACCGCCCGCGCGAGCGCCCACCAGGGAAAGCGCCATCGCTAACGAATGGCAGGAACACCGAACGAAATTCCAACCCTTTGGCAGCGAAGACCGTCATGAGCTGGACGGCACCGGGGATCACCGGGCGCGTATGCCCGATAGTCACATCAAACCGTTCGGCATCGCGAAGTCGGGCGAGGAAGCCACCGAGGCCCATGCGCGTATCGGTACCAACCATCTCCGCGGCGAGGGTCAAGAAATCCGCCAACGCGGCATTCGAACCACCGGACGGATCGGCCACCCGAGCCTCGACATCGACACCCAACACTGACATCGCCCGCGAAGCAAGATCGACGACGGAATCCCGGGCCTGACCGCGCAAGGAGTGGATCAGCGCGCTGATGTCGGCGAAGGCGATGACGGCCTGGTTCGAGTAGTGGGCATGATCACCGGGATCGGCCACCGCATCGGAAAGCGAGACGACATCGACCGGATCGCTGCCAGCGACCGCGTCATGCAAAGCAGCCTCGACCGAAGTGGTGTTCGCTCGCGCTCGTCCACCGGCCAGTTCACTGGCTCGAGCACCCAAAGCAGCCAGGTCTCGGGCTCCGACCCGCCACCGGGCACCGGTTAGTAGGCGGACCATCGATGGATTCGCGGTGGGTTCGTGCACCACCTCCAGCAATGCCCGTAGATCGCCCACCGCAGGATCGGCCAGCAAAGCCGCTGCCCCGGTCACCTGCGTAGGCACGCCCAGGCGCTGCAAGGCGATGTCGATGCGGCGGATATCGGCACCGGTTGTGCACAGCACCGCCACCGAGTGCTCGTCTGGCGAATCGGGTACCTGCGCTGCGAAACGTTCCGCTGCCGCGTGCGCATCGCGGATGCTGTGCGCGAGGTATTCGACTTCCTCATCGATCGTGGCGAATAAGGCGACGTCCACGCGGGCTGGCGCCGCGTCTGCCGTGGCTTCCAATGGCAGCGTGCCGGTGTGCTCGGCGCGTAGGTCGACCGCGATCTCATTGGCCATGTGCAGCACTGCTGGACCCGAGCGTCGATTCTCCACCAGCGAGTAACGCGCCGCGGGTGATCCATCGGTTCGCGGGAAGTGCACCGGGAAGGACTCGATGTTGTCCACGCTCGCCCCGCGCCAGCCGTATATGGCCTGACATGGATCGCCCACCGCCGTTACTGCGAATCCCGCACCGAAGAGCTGCTGGAGCAAGATGCGCTGGGCGATGGAGGTGTCCTGATACTCGTCCAGGAGAACGATGTCGTAGCGGTGACGAACCTGGGCGCAGGTTTCCGGGAACCGGGTAGCGATCTCGTGCGCCAAGCGCACATGGTCGGAGTACTCCCACATATCCCGCCGTGCCTTGTACGAGCGCCACTCATCCACGAGCAAAGCGAGCGCGATGCGCTTCTCTGCGGCCTGGCGAATCTCACGTCCGGTTCCTTTGTCAGCACCGATCGCCCGCAGCTGCTCGATCAGATCGCGATCATGGGACAGGAGATGATCGGGCGGTACGGCCAGCTCACTGAGTTCCTCATCCAAGGCGAGCATGTCCTTGGTCAGGTGCACCGGGCTCGTTCCCACGGCCGCCAATTGCGCCCCGAGGGAGTCGGCACCCACCGAATCGGCTCCGCAAACCAGCGAATAGGCCTGCTGGTATCGCACGCCATCGGTGAGCAATGTGGCGTCGGGCTCGCGCCCGATGCGCATGCCGAATTCGGTCACGATGCGACCGGCGAACGCGTGGTAGGTCAGCACCGTTGGTTGCGGATCGGGTATCTCCAAGGCTTGAACGCGGGTGCGGATGGCACCCAGCAGTTGTCCAGCGGCCTTGTTGGTGAAGGTGAGACCCAGCACTCGATCGGGATCGACCAGGCCGGCACCCACCAGGTAGGCAACTCGGGCCGACATCGAGGTTGTCTTACCGGTGCCGGCCCCAGCGACGATCACTGCTGGTTCCAGCGGGGCACTGATGGCCGCCCATTGCGCATCGCTCGGATCGAATCCAAGCGCCCTTTCCAGGTCGCGTCGCGTGAATTCGGTTCCCATCATCCACGCCCCGAATCATCGAAATCGATAACACTGACATCGAGATTCTTGGCCGGACAGATAGCGGTGAATGCACAGTAGGTACATTGCTTGCCGGCGTTGGCTGCGATGTTCTCGGTGCGCACCGCGAGTGCTGCTTCACCGAGTGCTAACTCGATCCACGTTCGCTCGTGAACCCGATCCGCATCTGTCTCAGCAGCCGGCGGCAGTGCTTGCTGAAACTGTTCTTTCGGCCCGGCGTCTTTGGCGCTGGCATCCTTGCGCAACTGAACCAACGCAGCACCACCCACGCCAACCCCATCAGCTTCATCCTGGTAGGCCTCGCGCATCAATAACTGGTAGATACCCAATTGCCCATGTTCGGCGGTCTCGGCCTTCGTGGGAACGCTGGATGTCGTTTTCAGATCCACCGCCACCAAGCGACCGGAACTGTCGCGTTCGATTCGATCGAGGTAACCGCGAACGGTTACCTGCGCGCTGCCGCCATCGGGGGTCGGCACCTGCAGTTCGGTATCCAGGTAACGCTCGGTATCGACGAGTTCGCGCAGTTGGGCAACGTGATAGCGCAAGAAGCGCTCCAGTGCCTGCCGTGCTTCGGTGCGCTCGGCATCTGATTTCCACTGTGCTTCGAATTCCACGCTCGACCACACTCGATCAACGAAGGCATCCATCGCTTCGATGTCTTCGGCGATATCGCCTTTGGCAACATGGTCGGCAATCGCGTGGACGATGCTGCCGAATGCAGTGCTGCTGTTTCGCACAGTCTCCGCGTGCACTTCATGTTCGAGAAACCATTTCATCGAGCATTCGCGGAGCGCATCGAGGCTTGAACCGGAGAGTGCAAGAGGCACATCATCCGGCCGCAGAGGCAACGGTCCATCGGAAAGTTCCCGGACTCCCCACCACTGCTCCGGATCGGCCGACGCCACCAGCGCGCGATCGTTGGCATCACGCAAGGCGCCGATCTGGGCTAGCACCACCGCGGCTTGGGTTCGGGCGTACTCGGGGGTGTCTGGATCCATCACGGCAATGCGCAGATCCGCCACCAATGTCGGCCAACTCGCGATCACATCGGGGTGCACCGCCACCGATTCCACGGCAAAGCCCGCGCGCCGGATGTCCTCGATGAATCGGCTCGGGCGGTCTCCCCCCTCATCACCGGAGTCGATGCACAGCAAGGTCAAGTAATCACGGGCGCGGGTGCACGCGACGTACAGCAAGTTGCGTTCCTCGCGAATCAAATCGGCCACCGGATCGCCACCGGTGTAGGTGTCACGGTCGGCGACCTCTTGAAGCTCTTGCACCCCCAGCAACGAACCGCGCGGCCGCAGATTGGGCCACGACCCCTCCTCCAGTCCGGCGACCCACACCCGTGGCCACTCCAAACCCTTCGCCCGATGCACGGTCATGATCGGAACCAGATCGACATCCGGGCGCGCGCCTGCACCGGCAATGGCTTCGGCGGGGATCGCCTGATCGCGCAACGTGGCTACAAAGTTCGCTACTGCGTACACGCCCTTATAGCGCTCACTGATTCGTTCAGCAGTATCGAACAAGGCGAGCACCGCATCGAGATCGTGGTCAGCCGACTGCGATCCGGCGATCGCGGCCTCGCGCAACCGTTCAGGCCAGCCATGGTTCGTGGCACCACCGGTCCACGCCGTCCACAGCACATCCGCGATCGGGTCACCCTGCGAAATGCGGTGGTGGACCGCATTCGATAGATCGCGCACGCGCTGGACACCGCGCGCCTGCGCGGATGTCGGATCCACCGAACTGGGCAAAGGTTCATCGCCCACGATGAGTTCACGGAGCAACTCCCGCGCCGCCGGCACATGATCCCCCGCCTCGCGGCGTGCAGCACGTAGGGCACGACCCAGCATGCGTAGATCCGAAGCATCCAACCGACCGATCGGCCCGGCCAGGAGATCGAGTACTTGCTCGGTACTCGCGCCGGCGGGGTCGGCCGCAACATCGAGCACGGTGAGCAGGTGTGCTACTGCCGGTTCGGCCCGCAGGGGGATCTCATCGGCGGTGACCGCCGCAGGGACACCCGCCAAGCTCAACGCACGCTCCACGCCGGTCAAATCATCGAACGTGCGCACCAGCACCGCCATATCCCGCCAGGCGACGCCATCGTGGATGTGGGCCGCGCGGATCTGTTCGGCGATGTGGGAGTTCCGCGATACCCGCGAACTACAGGACAGCACCTGCACCGAGTCGGACTGCCCGCCGGCTACCGGCTCGGCGGCCCGGTGCTCACGCTGGGCTTCCAGCGGCAGGCCAGGTAGCAACGACGGCGCCAATGCCGCACGTGCCGCATCTCGAATTCGCGGGCCGTATCGGCGGATAGCGCCCAAGGCAACGATCGGTGCAGGGCTGACATCCGCGTTGGCGTCCGGGTTGTCCTTCGTGAAGGTTTCCGGGAAATCCAGGATGCCACCGACATCGGCCCCACGAAACGCATAGATAGCTTGGTCCGGATCGCCCACGGCCACGACGGAGCACTGCGGACCTGCCATCAACCGCAGCAGTTCCACTTGGAGTGGATCGGTGTCTTGGAATTCATCAACGTAGATAGCCCGGATGCGACCATGCAATTCGGCTTGCACCGCCGGCTCGCTGGCTCGAAGGACGGCGCGACGCATCAACTCCGCATAGTCCAGGACGTTCTCCAAGACCATGACGTCTTGTTCCTGCTCGGCGATATCGGCAACCGCCGACCATTCCGGTCGATCGACCCGAGCGGCGAGCGCGCGCAATTGCTCGGGGTCGATGTCACGTTCGCGCATCCGGGCGATCAACGTGCGTACCTCCACGGCGAAACCGTGGGTGGCCAGCGCCTCTTCGATGTCCTGAGGCCACGGAACCGAACCGTCTTCCACGGTGCCGCGGATGATCTCCCGAATGCGCTGATCCTCCTCTGCACCGGAAAGCAACCGCGGCGGATCGATGTACTCCTGCGCGCCGGCGGTCGATCGGATCAAGCTGTACGCGAAGGAGTGGAAAGTGGCCACCTGCGGCAGCACCCCGCCGCCCAATCGGCCGGCGATCCGGTCGCGCAATTCCTCCGCGGCCCGCCGGCCGAAGGTGAGGACCACCACTTCTTCCGGTGCCAGGGCGGGTGCCAGGGCGGGTGCCAGCGCGCTCGACGGGGCATCAAGCGAGGCATCGAGCGAGGCATCTTCGGCCAGCCCCGCCAGCCGGGAGACCACCGATTCCACGATCGTGGTGGTTTTCCCGGTCCCCGGTCCGGCGAGCACCAACAGCGGCCCATCCCGATGGGCCACGACGCTGCGTTGCCGATCGTCCAAGTTCGGCGCGGGCGTCCGCGGAAGCGGTGTGAGATCCAGCCGGGCGCGCACGACCCATGGATACCACTGCGGTGTGACACCATCGTCCGGTGAGCGACGACACGCGGCCCGAAGGAGCCGACTCGACGCTTCGTACCGAATTCACGATCGCCGGCCCACTTCCGGTGCCCGTCTCCGAATCCGCCGACGAAGATCTGCGCGATCGAGTGCTCGCCGACGCCGACACCGCGGCCGGAGCCGCCACGACCGGTCAGTCCACCGGCTCGCCCATACTCCGCCTCGACCAGCCGAGGGGCGGCTATCGCGGGGCCGATGGCGTCACGCCCGGCGGAACCATCGTCATCGAAGACGGAGTGATTCCCCGGCGACTCCGCCGCCCGCTCGACCTGGCGCGGCTCGCACTCGCGCTGGCTTTGGCCGCCGGTTCGGTGGCCCTGGGATGGTTCGCGACCGGCACCGCCACGGGGTTGGAGGAGGACCTCGCCGGCGGCGCACGATTACTGCCCAACGGCGTGGTCCTCGTGTTGAACATCATCGGTGGTATCGGCACCTTGCTGCTACCGATCGGCGGTGCGATCGCGCTCATCGTTCGCCGCAGGGTGCGCCAACTATTCGACGCACTCGTCGCTCTCCTAGTGGCCGCGGTGGTCTTGACCGGCTTGTCGATCCTGGTCTCGCAGTTCGGCGATGCGCGCTTGTTGATCACCTTGACCGGATCCACGAATCCGAACAATGCCGCCACCACACCGATTCTCGGTGGCCTGCTCGCCTTCATCACCGCCTCACGAC
>Ga0102945_1000103_pt1 | contig 29226 bp, 28 predicted proteins | sample SalPonred_H2O_MG_FD_78207 | JGI IMG/M metagenome (GOLD analysis project Ga0102945, IMG submission 78207) | Salt pond water microbial communities from South San Francisco under conditions of wetland restoration - Salt Pond MetaG R2_restored_H2O_MG ...
CAAGGATCCGGGCCTGGCCTTCGGGCTCTCGCGGCTGTACAACCCGCGCACTCTCACCAATACCCCGATCGGGGTATTCCGTGACGTCACCCACCGGGAGGCCTACGACCGCATGGCCCAGCAACAGGTGGCCGAAGTCATCACTGAACAGGGACCCGGGGACCTACGTGCGTTGCTGCATGGCAACGACACCTGGAACGTTCGTTGACCACACAGACCCAAGCCCCGACATCCTTCGGAGTCGGTCTTGGCTATGGACTCGCCGCGTACATCATGTGGGGCGGATTCCCGCTGTACTTCATGCTGGTCGATGACCTACCGCTACTAACGGTCGTGGCTAGTCGAGTGCTCTTCGCGCTCATGCTCTTGTCTTTGATCATCGCTATTTCTCGAAAGTGGCACGATGTCAGCGCGCTGATGCGAGATCGTCGCGCGCTGCGAATGTCAGTCATCGCCGGCGTAATCCTGGTGGTGAACTGGAGCATCTACGTCTACGCAGTGACTTCCGGTCATGTCATCGATGCATCACTGGGCTACTTCATGAACCCGCTCATGACTGTGCTCCTAGCCGTCCTGGTGGTCCACGAAAGACTCAGGCGATCGCAATGGGTGGCCCTTGCGCTTGCAGCGATCGGAGTTGCGATTATCACCGTTGCACTCGGCGCGCTTCCGATCATCGGCTTGAGCCTTGCATTGACATTCGCCGTCTACGGACTCATTCGCAAGTCCATTCCCGGGACCGCCACGGCGAGCCTGTTCGTGGAGACGCTCGGCGCCACTCCCGTAGCGCTCATCTACTTCGCCTTCACATGGACGACATTCCAACAAACTGGTGACATACCCCATGCCGTGCTGCTCCTTGCCGTGGCAGGTCCTGTGACCGTGCTGCCACTCCTCGCTTTCGGTGGAGCTGTCAACCGATTGCCTTTGAGTGTTGTCGGGATGCTGCAGTACACAACCCCAACACTGATATTTTTACTGGGCCTGCTCCTGTTCAACGAGACCGTCGTCGTGGGCGAGTGGCTCGGCTTCATCTTCATCTGGATTGCGCTGATCGTCTTCACCACCGCTTCCTTGAACAAAGCCCGCAGGCGGCCTCTCACTGATGCAAGCGAAGCACATATTGCGTAATCCTCTCCCTACAAGCGATGGGCGATAGCGTCCATCTCGAACAGTAGACCGGGCCGGGCTAGGGAACGCACGACCACGGTGGTGTCCGCGGGATAGGGGATGGAGAAGTACCGAGCACGTAGGGCAGGAACGTGATCGAAATCCTGTTGATTCACGAGGAAGAGAGTCACCCGCAAAACGCAATCCAACCGGCTTCCTGCCTGCTCCAGGACACAGCTGACATTCGCAAACGCTTGGTGAGCTTGATCCAAGAAGTCCGGTCCTACCGGTTCACCCGCCCCATCTACGCCGACTTGACCCGAAACGAAGACCAAACTGCCGAACATCACCGCAGGCGAATACCTGTATTCCGTGGACCACGGGGGCGTCGGGACTGCACCCAGGCGCGTATGAGCAGACACGTTATCCGTGAACTCAGGCATCGCTCGTCCTTAGAAGTCTCGACAGCTCCGACACTCGACCCCTGCCGCCTTCGGAGAGCAGGGCAATGACCGCTTCGATCCGCTCTGCAGAGTAGTCGACGGATGCCAGGTTTCCGCGTGCCTTACGCCGGACATCGTCTTGCGTGAACGGCCGATCCTGGTTCCCGAGAACGTCATCCACAACGCATTCCAGATGGGACCCGTCGTAGAGGGTGACACCGACTCTCGCTGGAAAGACCCGCGGAAAACCGGAGTCGAGCCAAGGCTCGTAGTCGATGCGCTCAGCTATGGCGATGACATCCTCCCGCGGTTGTCCGCGGAAGGATCCCAGGGTTACCTCGCCATCGACGAACACCGCGGCGAGGACGTAGGGCAGGCTCCATCTGGCTTCCTGAGTGGTCTCGATGGCCACCCGTTGGTCCCAGGGTTCGACCACCACGGGAATCGCTGCATCGGGAACATGGCAGTGGATCGAGGCGAGTTCGGCGACATCGGGGATGCGAGAACGTAACGACAGAGCAGCCTCGATGAACGGATGGATGTAGTGGCAACAGGGATACATCTTGAAGGCGGCCTTAGTGAGGAGCCACCGAGTTCCGATGTCTTCGATGGCGGACGCGAAGGCACCGCTTGTGTCTTCACCGCCGTACAGCGAGAAGAACCCGGTCGCTCCGCTGAAGACATCGTGTGGACCGTTGATGCCTACTCGCGCTAACTCGGCAGCCATGATGCCACTGTGAGCGGCCCACCCCGCCTGCACGGCTTTCGCGGAATTCCCTCGCTTGGCAGGACCCAACGTGCCACTTGCCATACTGCCGGCGATCGCAAGCGCCTGAGCGCATTCCTCGATGTCGTCACTTGACAGCAGACTGGAGACTGCCGCGGCAGCGAAGACTCCAGCGGCTGCCGTTACTTGGAACCCGCGACGCTGAAGCCCTCCTGGATCACTGAGTCCTAGGCGAATGAGGAATTCCCACCCCACAGCGAAGGCCGCGATCATGATGTCAAAATCGACATCCTTGTGTTCTGCAACCGCAAGTGCCGCGGGAGCCAGGACACTGCTGCCGTGAACGACCGACTCAGTGTGGGTGTCGTCGTACTCCAAGGAATGGATCATCGTGCCGTTGATCAGCGCTGCTATCTCCGGTGCCGTCGATCGGTCCGCACCGAGAATCGAGCAAGGACCCGGGGCGCCTTCGACCTTGGCCACCTCGGTGGCCGAACCCCATGCGGATCCGGCAATTCCGACGCACAGGGCATCGAGGAAATGCATTCGCGCTGAAGCCATCGCCGGTTCGGGGATGGTCGTCCGGGAATCGTGAAGGCGCATGGCAAGAGCGCGAAGCAGGTTCGGGTTCATAGGGCACTCCGTAAGCCCGCTGCAGCCAAGAAGTCGCTCCAAGGAGCATGGATGTCGATCTGACCGTCGAGGAGCGCCGTAGCAGCTTGGATGAACTCCGGCCTTCCTTGACCGGTAAGTCCTCGGGCCTTGGCAAAGATCTCATCTCGGCCGAGTGGGCGATCGGGACCACCTTTGGCACTCAAGCACAGGGACGTGACCGATGTTCCATCGATCAATTCGACAGTGACTTCCGCAGGACGGTCGTTAGGTGGTGCCCCTACTGGGTCGTATGGCTCTACCTGCACCAAGGACCGGATTCGACGCACACTGTCGGTACCGAGATGCTCGGACGAGAAGGTTGCGGGATCGGTGGATCCGAAGGCGAGGACGGATGCCACGCAGTGCGGCACCGAGAACTTGGCACCGAGGTCGGTCTTAGGGTCATCATCGTCGAGGTTCAGGGCCAGTGGGTGGGTTCGAACGATGACCCTGCCCACTTTCCCAGGATCGATCCGCACAGCTGGGTCCAAGGTGAGATCATGCGCTGCCTCTACCGCACTGTGGATGTACTGACAGCACGCATAGGGCTTGTGGTAGCCCTCGAGAATCGCCCACTCTTCCTGATTCGTTTGGATTTCGTCTTCGTTCATGGGAAAACCGAGCACATCCTCGAAGAGGCGTCGAAGTTCACGACTATCGCTAGCAAGCCCCGCGGCTGCGAAATCCATCGCGGTAAAGCCGGTGGCTGCAGCCTGCCCGGCCCATCCGTTGCGCATGAGCAGTCCACGCGGAGCATGCATGAAAGTGCCCATCATGCTCATACTCGCTGCGATGGGGACAACCTCACGGATGGTGGGAGCATCATCCGGGGCGACAGTAGCCAGCCCCGCGGCTGCACCGATAGCAGACAAAGTCGCGTGGGGATGGAGACGAAATGGCTTGGGAGGCGTGAACGCCCGAGCGTACGCGGTAGATGTCTCGTAACCGGCTAGAAGCCCTCGGAAGACATCAGACACCCGTCCACCTTGCCGCTCTACTTCTGCCATCACCGCTGGCAGCGTGTACAGACCCCCGTGGCAGGTTGCCGGACGGTAGCCCTCATCCACTTCATTCCAGCCACCAGCTACTGCGTTGACCATTGCTGCCGATGGGGCATCCATGCGATGACCTGTGACAGTCACAGCCTCCGGCCGACAAGCCCTGCTCGCACGTAGCTCGGACAAGGTCTCGACCGAGCGCTCGCCCGCCGCAGAGATCATGGCCGCGATGTTGTCGATAGCAACGAGGCAAAGTCGCTCCCGCGTCACGGGATCGGGACTGAAGTCCGGTGAACGAAGCGCCCAGACGCGCGCGAAGAGGCCTTCTTGCCAACGTTCCCAGGGTTGCATCCGGCGATCCTTAGGCCGACTGACTGGCCGTGATCCCAGCCAGCCGACCGAGACCAACGGCGGTCAGCAGACCGTTCCCAGATGAATAGCCACGTCCTCCGGTTTGACCGCTGATGCCAGCAGCGACCCCACCTACCGCGAACAGTCCCCGCACTGGTTGACCGTCCGTACGCAGGACATGGCCGTGCTCATCGACAGCCAAGCCGCCTTGTGTGTGGAACACCCCGGGTGTGACGCGGCTGGCGCATAGCGGGAACTCTAGCGGGGCCATGCCGAAAGACTGCCGACCGGATGCATCGTCGCATTCGCCGCGAGCGGCACTCGCGTATGAATCAAGGGTGTTGGCGAGGGTCGATTCGTCCGCCCCGATGAAGGCAGCCAGCTCGGAGAGTGAAGCGAATTCCCGAACACCGCCAACATCGATCAACTCGGCGAATTCCTCCTCTTTCGCTGCATGATCTCGGATCCGGGTGTCGAAGACGACGAAGCAGGGCAACGCGGAATCGACGACTTCCTGGGCGAATCCCGAGTACCCGATCATCTCATCCCCCATGCGCTGACCGCGTTCCGAGACCAGGACGGCCCCCATCTCGATAGTTGTCCACGACAGAATCGACCCGTGGGGATAAGCCACGGCCGCATACCCCTGGTAGGCGCCGATGTTCTGCAAGAAGCCTCCCTGCTGCAAGCCCCATTGCAATGCTTCGCCGGTCGAACCATGTGCACCGAAGTACTCGACTCCCGATACCGCTGGTAGCCATTCGTCTACGAGTTCACTGTTCGCAGCGAACCCGTTGGATGCCAAGATCACGCTGCTGCAGCGGATCTCGTAGGGCTCGATCCGGTCACCGGCTACCACTACCCCCGCCACTTTGCCGTTGTCGACGACCAACTCCCTGACAGGATTGGACGGCAGAATGTCGACCCCGGCGGCTTCGCAAGCTCGAACCATGTCCCGTACCAAATCGGCACCGCGCCGCGACGGTGGGGCGTGCAGGCGGTGAACGGAATGCCCGACGTGCTTGTAGTCCATGATCAGTCGAAGGTCGACGTGGTGGCTGTCGACGAGCCAATCGACGAGTGGTCCGGACTCTTGCGCAAGGGCGCGGGTCAGATGCTCCGCCTCGTGTGGACCACTCTGCACCAGGAGATCAGTGGCCATCCGTTCTGGCGAATCATCAATTCCTGCTTCCTGTTGCATTCGCGATCCGGCTGCCGGGATCGACCCAGTCGAAAGGGCTGAGTTCCCTCCGGGCCTGTTGAGTTTTTCCAAGACGACGACCGACTTGCCTTGGTCAGCGATCGCCAAGGCGGCCGCGAGACCGCCGGCTCCGGCTCCGACGACGACGACATCTACATCGACATCAACAGTGGTTGTCATGCACTCACTTCCTGGGAGATGGGTATGGCCGGCTGCGGATGCCTACGTAGGCACCTGCGCCATGAGCCCCCCGTCGACTAGCAGGGAAGTTCCCGTTACGAATCCGGAGTCCTCGGATGCAAAGAAGGCGATGGCCCCAGCCACATCCTCGGGAGACCCCATGCGGCCCAAGGGGGCGGCATCCGCAGCACCTTGGGCGGCAAGTTGTGGATCGCCCTGCCCGTCGAAGTAGCCCTGCAGATTGGGGGTGAGGATGAACCCCGGACTTACAGCGTTGACACGAATGCCCTTAGCGGCACCATCGAGCGCCATCGCCTTCGTCAATGCCAGGATCGCACCCTTCGTAGCTACGTAGGCCGCATCTGAAGGGAACGCTGCAAAGGACGCCGTCGAGGCGATCATGATGATCGAACCGCCCCCTCGTACCTCCATCGCAGGCCACAGGTGCTTGTTCAGGTAGTAGATGCTGTTGACGTTGGTATCGAACTGGCGATTCCAGTCGGATTCGCTCAGAGCGTCCAACGCGCCAAGGACCGTCTCCCCCGCCGCATGCACAACGACGTCGGGCTGGCCATATTCCGCGATAGCCGCAGGGATAACGGCCTCGATCGCCTCGGGATCTGTTACATCGCACACCACTGGAAATCCGCGGCCCTGGCACTCCTCGGCTACTTCGGCGAGGAGTTGCTCTCGCCGACCAATGAGCACAACTCGAGATCCCTCCTGAGCGAGCCGAACAGCTGCCCCCATGCCGATCCCGGAGCTTGCCCCGGTCACGAAAGATACCTTGCCTTCAAAACGCATCTGTTCTCCTCGGTCCTCGTTGCTTGCGGGCGTCACATGGGCAGGGCTGGTTCACCTGCAGTCCATCCTCCGTCGACGGGCATAACAACACCGGTGACGGCGGAAGCCAGCGGACTCGCGAGGAAGCAGGCAACGCTAGCCATCTCCTCCGGCTGGAACATCCGACCGAGTGGAACTCGACGTGACACTGCGGCTTCCAATTCCGGGGTCATCTGCTTGATTGCCATCGGGGTCAGGGTGAAGCCCGGACAGATGGCATTGACCCGGATGCCCTGCTCGGCCCAGTCAATGGCCAGCGCCCGAGTAAAGGCAGCGACCCCACCCTTGGATGCCGAGTACGCCGTCTGCCACGGCAATGCGACGAGCGCCGCCTGGCTAGCGATGTTGACGATGGCCGGTTCCGTTGACTTTGACAAGAACGGATAGAGAGCCTTGCAGCTATGGATGGTCCCCATGACGTTGACATGGAAATTTTTCTCGTAGTCCTCATTGGCTACGTCCTGCGCGGGCAGATTCAGTGTGATGACACCCGCGCAGTTGATGAGTCCGTCGACATGTCCGAACTCCGCACCGACTGCATCGGCAGCAGACTCGACGCTGGCCCAATCAGAGACATCCACCGACTTCGACGTGTCCGATTCCCTGAGATCCCAACCGACCACCGATGCACCACTTTCCCGAAGCATCGTGACGCAGGCGTCACCAATTCCCGAACTGGCACCTGTGACGACGAAAACTTTGCCCGTGAATGAAAACATTCGACCTAACCTCCTAGTTGGTTGCTGCCTCGTAGTCGATGAGCCCTCGGGGTCCGCCTGTATAGAACGTGTCCTCATCCCACTCAGCCAAAGGGATGTCCTGCCGCCATCGCGCAACGAGATCCGGATTGGAAATGAAATACCGGCCTACGCTCACCAAGTCTGCTTCACCGGTCGCCACGATCTTCTCGAGGGAATCCCGATCGGAATCTCCGTGGTAGCCGGTATTCATGATGAATGTGGTTGCCCATTTCTCGCGCAACCGAACGTGCAGCGGTGTAGACCGGCGACGAAGCGTGTGCAAATAAGCAATGCCGATCGGATTGATCCTCCTGACGAGTTCAAGGTAAGTGTCATCGTCATCTAGTCCACGCATATCGTTGAACTGGCCACCCGGGGACAGGCGCAGCCCGACCCGTTCGGGCCCGATCGCATCCGCAACGCGACTTACCAACTGGAAGACGAATTCACTTCGTCGATGCGGGGACCCTCCGAAGGCATCCGTTCGCTGATTGGTGCCATATGACAGGAACTGGTGCAGCAGGTAGCCATTGGCACCATGGAGTTCAACCCCATCGAGACCCGCGCGAACCGCGCGAACCGCCGCCCTCGCGAAATCCTCGATGACCCCGAGGATTTCGTCCTCCGTCATGGCACGTGGGTCTTCGGCATCCCACTCCACGCCGTTGACGTCTGCGACCTTCATCTCCGCTCGTACTGCACTGGGGGCAAGCAGTTCGCCGGAATCAGGCAAGAGGCTGGTGTGCCCAATGCGCCCTGTGTGCATCAGTTGCAGGAAGACAGTTCCGCCCTCCGCATGCACGCCCTCGGCAACGTTTTTCCACTTGACCTCCTGGACGTCATTGTGTATGCCAGGCGTGCCCTGATAGCCGCGTCCACTCGCGCTCGGCTGCGTTGCCTCGGTGATGATCAGGCCGGCACCGGCGCGCTGACGGTAGTAGTAGTCCGCGACATAGTCAGGAAGAACGCCATCGTTGTCGGCCCGATTCCTGGTCATGGGTGCCATGGCTACTCGATTGCGGAGTAGGAATGGACCCATCTGATAAGTGTCGAATAGCTTCACGCGAAGTGCCTTCCTGCTACGCCGAACTCGGGCCCGGAAACATCATCTCGAGCGTATTGGCCAACGAGGCCTCCAAATGCTTACGCATGCACAGCCTTGAAGCTGCCTCGTCTCGGATTCGCAAGGCATCGACGAGTGCCTGGTGTTCGATAAGCGCTTCCTCAGCGCGCTGGGCTGACGCACCGGATCGAGATCGCACCAGACGTAACTCCTGGTTGACCTGTTGAACCGCAGCCGCCAGGCGCGTATTCGCAGCGACCTTCGCGATGAATTCGTGCAGGTCGATCACATCAGGAAAGGCGCCGTCGTCTTCGATGGCCACCGCGGTTACGGTCTGATTCTGCATCTGAGAGAGGGCTTCAGCATCCTCGTCGCACATACGCATGGCCGCGATTCCAGCGGCCTCGCTTTCCAGGGCTATCCGCACCGCGAAGAGTTCCACCAACTCATCTCGATTCAAGGATCGAACAGAAGCCCCACGATGAGGCTCGATGACCACAAGGCCATCGCGGGCGAGGCGTTGCAGAGCTTCACGAACGGGCCCTCGACTGACGTCAAGACTCGCTGCGATCTCCGCCTCGTTAAGGCGACTACCCGACGGGCGGTCACCCCTGACGATCTGCCGGCGGAGCTTTTCCTCCACCTGATGCGCCAGGGTTACTTTGCTTCTGTCAATCCTTGAATCAAGCATCCTCGATGCCTCACATGTCTAGGTTCACGCAAACTGTCTTCACCTGGGTGTAATCGTGGAGAACTTCATGACCCATCTCTCGACCCCAGCCCGATTCCTTATAGCCGCCGAAGGGCAGGGCTGGGTCGAATACCTGGTAGCAGTTCACCCACACAGTTCCGGATTGGAAGCCGGCTGCAACCTTATGCGCAACACCGACGTCTCGAGTCCATACACCCCCGGCCAGACCATACCGAGTGTCATTGGCAGCTGCCAAGACTTCATCGATCGTGCGGAACTTCATGGCTACGACGACTGGTCCGAAGATTTCCTCCTGGACGATCTTCTGCGTTGGTTGAGCATCCGCGAAGACTGTCGGGGCCACGTAGTAACCCTTCTCGCCGAGACGAACACCACCCGTTACGGCTCGAGCACCTTCCTTGACTCCGCTCTCGAGGTAACCAGTGACACGTTCGAGATGCTCCGCCGAAGCCAGTGGACCGATCTCACTGGTCGGATCGAAGCCATCGCCAACCTTGATCTTCGACGCAACTTCCGCCATGCCGGCAACTACTTCGTCGTACACATCCTCATGAACGTACAACCGCGAACCTGCTGCACAGGCTTGACCGGCATTGAAGAAGATCCCTGCAGCCGAGCCCTGAATCGCCGCTTGGATATCCGCATCCGGGAAGATGATGTTGGCGCTCTTGCCTCCTAGCTCCAACGAAAGCCGCTTCAAGTTGCCTTGGGACGCGTTGACGATTCGACGACCGGTGGCTGTCGATCCGGTGAAAGACACCTTGTCGATGCCTAGGTGCTCGGTCATCGCTTGACCGGTGCGACCGCCGAAGCCAGGAAGTACGTTCAGGACACCGGGGGGAATCCCAGCCTCCAGGGCCAATTCACCGAGCATCAATGCAGTCAGCGGGGTCTGCTCGGCCGGCTTCAAGATCACGGTGTTGCCCGCGGCCAGGGCCGGTGCCACCTTCCAGGCCGCGATGACCAACGGGAAGTTCCACGGCACGATGCAACCGACGACACCTATCGGCTCCCGTCGGGTATAGGCGTGGAAGTTGCCATCCACCGAAATCGGAATCGTGTTCCCCTCGATCTTGGTCGCCCATCCCGCCATGTACTGGAACATGCGCGCAGCCGAGGGAACGCTCGATCCATGGGTGAGGCTGTACGGCATCCCCTGATCCAAGGTCTCCGCCCTGGCGATGCGCTCCGCATTTTCCTGGATCAACTCACCTAGCCGCCATATCCGGGCGGAACGCTCGATCGGCGACATGGTTGCCCAAGGCCCCGATTCGAAGGCACGACGTGACGACTGGACGGCCGCGTCCACATCCGCCGGGCCAGCCTCGGCCACCTGGCAGATGACGTCACCCCTGGCGGGGTTATAGACATCGAAGACGGCGCCGTCGGCTGCGTCTTGCCACTTACCGTCGATCAGAAGGCGTGTCAGCTTGATGTCGTCTACGGGATTCACTGTCGCTGCGTTGCTCATATGCCAATCTCCTTTTCGTCAGTCTTTGTCGTGGCTGTGCACCAACACACCACGTATGTTGCGGCCGGCATGCATATCCTCGTACGCCTCGTTCACTTGATCGACGGTGTACGTGCGAGTGACCAGCTCGTCTAACTTCAAGTGACCTTCCTTGTACATGGTCAGCAAGCGAGGGATGTCGACCACCGGATTGCACAGCCCGTAGAGGACACCTTGAATACGCTTAGAGAAGTTGGTGAAGTCCTGTGGACTCGCGGTCACTGATTTCTCGTGAGAGCCCACAGCCGCCAGTACGCAAACGCCAGCCTTCCCGGTAACTTCGAACGCTTCCCCGAGCATCTCTCCATCGACTCGCCCGACCGTCACGATCGCGACGTCTACGCCCTGACCGTTCGTGAGTTCATCGATTCGATTGCGGGCGTCTGCGATGCTGGGAAAGACCTCGGTGGCACCGAAGTTCAAAGCGGCGTCGCGCTTCCACTCCACCGGTTCGGCGACGATCACGTGATCGGCTCCCGCATGGGCGGCACCCTGCACGGCGTTCATGCCTACCCCACCTACGCCCATTACGAGTACGACGTCACCAGCGCGGACCGGTCCGCCGTTGACGGCAGCCCCGTAGCCCGTGGCCACGCCGCAGGAGACCAGGCATGCCAATTCAAAGGGAATTTCTTCGGGCAACTTGACCGTCTGGGACTCGTGACACACCAGGTAGTTAGCGAAAGTACCGAGTCGGGTCACACCACCAATACCGGCGCCTGTCGACGCAATATGGAAGCGAGCTGTGCCATCCATGCCGAGCCCATGCTCCATGCCTGCACCGTTATTGCAGATGTAAGACATGCCTCGAGCGCAGTAGCGACAGGTACCACAGGCAGGGATGAAGAGGGTCGATACGTGGTCACCCACCTGGACGCGACTGACCTTAGAACCCACCTTAACCACGACTCCCGCGCCTTCGTGCCCACCGACCATTGGGAGTGTCACGGGAATATCTCCTGTAACGAAGTGGTCGTCTGAATGACAAAGGCCACTTGCTCTCACCTCGATCAACACTTCGTGGTCCTGTGGATCATCGAGTTCGAGGTCCTCGACCTGCCACTTGCCACCAACTTCGTGGATCACCGCGCCGCGTGCTTTCATTGCGCACAACCTCCTTGTATTGCCGTCTTATTGTCGAAACTCTTCATGTCACTCTTGCTGGGCAATCTGACTCTTCTCAGTGCGATTACGCACCACCTTGGAAAGAACGACGGCGATCACCAATCCGCCCCCGTAGAAGAGTTGTTGAACGTATTGCTGTGCACCCATCAACTGCAATCCCGTAATGCCCGTCACCAGGAAGTACACCGCAATGAGTGTTCCCCAGGCGTTGAATCGACCAACCCGGATCGTCGTCGACCCGAGGAAGGCTGCCGCGAACGCCGGCAACAGGAAGCCGGCACCGGAGACTGGGTCCGCACTCCCGGTAGTGCCCACGTACACGACGCCAGCGATCCCGGCGATGCCACCGGAGAGAATCAAGGAGATCCAGCGAAGCTTGTTGACCGCCACCCCGTTGAGCCGGGCGACGTCTTTGTTCTGCCCAACGAAGAGAAGTCGCTGACCGAAGGCCGTCTTCTCGAACAGGTACCAAACCACGAAGCACAAGAGAACGGCGTAATAGAAGTCAACCGGAATTCCCCAGAACGGCTTGGCGAGAACGACGTCGGAAAGGGTCGGATCGACGCCGGTTATGGTTCGAGAATCGCTTACGATATACGCGACTCCGACGACCAGCGTTCCGATGCCGAGAGTCACGATGAGTGGGTTGATATCGAACTTCGTGACAATGAATCCATTGACCGCCCCCACCAGCACCCCGGCCAGGATCGCTACGACCGCAGCCACCCAGACCGACCAGCCAAAGTTGACGTTCAACGATGCAACTGTCACCGCGGACAAAGTGAGAACCGAGGCAACGGACAGGTCGAGATCACCAGCCCGCAATGGGAAAAGAAGACCGAGAGTGAGGATCAGCAGCACCGCTTGGGAGCCCAGCATGTTGGACAGGTTCGCAACGCTCGGGAAGGTTTGCGGGAGCATGAGCACGAAGAAGACAATGAGTACGAGCCAGACACCCAACAGCGCGAATCGCTCGGTCTCCCGAAGGATGCTCCGGCCAGTTGACGATCGGCCGGCGTCGCTCTCACCGCGCGTCTTGGCTTCATCGGTCGGATTCATACGCATCTCCTGAATAGACGGCGCTTGACAAGGTGGATTTGGTTATGGAGGCGCCAACGACTTCATACTGAAAGGAACCGTTGCTCAAGACGACCACTCGATCAGCCATCTCGATGAGTTGTTCATAGTCGGACGTGCAGCACAACACAGCCATTCCCTGATCGACAGCAAGCCGGATCAGGCGAAAGATCTCGCGACGGGCACCAATGTCCACCCCTTGAGTCGGCTCGTTAAGCAACATGACATCCGGGCTGCCCTCCAACCACTTACCGATAAGCGCCTTCTGCTGGTTCCCACCGCTGAGGTTTCCGAAGTTCAAGCGAACATCGTTAGGCACCACCCCCAAGCGCTGGCAAACGCCATACGCCCACTTACCGAGCTTCGGCCAGCCAATCCACCAGCCGGATTTCTGTTCCCGTAGGTAGGGAAGGCCTAGGTTCTCGGTGATCGTCAGTTCCTGAGCAGCGCCCTCGCTCTTGCGATCCGCGGGGATGAGCACGATCCCGCGCTGCATCATCTGCGCCGGGTTCGCAGACTTCACGACTCCACCGTTTACTTCCAGCTCCCCAGAACGCAACGGGCGGGCGCCGAAAATCAACTCCGGAAGTTCCTCGAAACCGGATCCTGCTAGTCCGGTAACTCCAAGAACCTCACCCGCACGCAACTCCAGGTTCAGATCGCGGATCCGCTCACCAGAGACATCCCGCAGGGAAACGCGGCTCTGCCGTGTCTCGTCGCTTTCCACGAAGGTTCGCTCGGATCCTTCATTGCGGCTCCCAAGGATCATGAAGACGATGTCGTCGCGCGTGCTCTCAGCCGTTGCACGGGTACCGATGAGGCGACCGTCGCGTAGCACCGTGAACCGATCCGTTGCCTCAAGTACCTCGTCCAAGTCATGGGACACCAGCAGGACGGAATTGCCCTGCGAGGTGAGACGCTTCAAGAGCGCGAAGAGCTGGTTGACCTCGTGCCTGGGCAAGAACACCGTTGGCTCGTCAAGCACGAGGAGTTGAGGTACGTGTTCCCGGTTTTCCTTAGCCTGCTCATCTCCGACCGCCCGCACGATCGCAACCATCGCCCTTTCCAGGGGTCGAAGGGAGTCGATCGAAGCCTTCGGGGACACAGCCACCTCGAAGCGCTCCAGCAGATCGGAGACACGCCGCTCCTCGGCCTTCCAGTTGATCCACGCGAGCGAGCCGCTAGCCACCTGCGAGTCCAGCGCCATGTGCTCGAGTACCGAGGCCTCGGGAACCAGACCCAAGTCCTGGTGAACGAAGGACACCCCCCAATCACGAAGGCCCCGTGGCCCGAGTGGCAGATCCGTCTTCGTGCCTCGCACCAGGAGGGTCCCCCCATCAGGCTGATGGAAGCCAGCGAGGATCTTGATGAGAGTCGACTTACCGCAGCCGTTGGCTCCGAGGAGGCCGTGAACCTCGCCAACTTCGATCGTCAGATCGACACCCCTGAGCGCCGGCACTCCGCTGAACGCCTTGGAGATGCCCCTGGCTTCGAGCAGGGTGGTTCGGGTGGAGGCGCCTGCGGCGCCCCCACCCGAACCGTCCGTATGCCCCAGGATCAACCCAGGCCCCACAGTGAGCGGTACGCATCGGGGTACTCATCTCCGAAGCCCTCACCGCTGACCGGCGGGTTACCGGTCTCATCGACATTCGATGCGTCGATCAAACGCAACGGTCCAGACGCCTGGGGTGTCGGGTCGACGCCGAGCATGGCGCGGAACGCAGTGTCCAGATTGACGTAGGCCACCCAGTCCGGGTTCTCCGCGAGGTTCGCTCGCATCGCACCCTCGGGGATCAACTTCATGACGGCTGGGGTGCCGTTGAAGCTGTACACACCGATGTTGCGATCAGCCGCAGCCTGCTCGATTCCGGGGATGGCGAACAGAGCCATGGAGTCGTAGATCGGAATGACTGCATTGATGTCCGGGTTCGCCAGGAGAGCCGATTGCACTGCCGGCTGAATCTCGGTGGACCACGCAGGCACCTGGGAGTTGATGATCTCCACTACCTCGGAGCCCTCGGGCGCTTCGGTCGCGAGAGTCTCCTCGATCGAACTCACCATGCCGGCCGATGGACCGGTCCCGGAAGCCTCGATGACTAGAGCCTTGACCGGCTCGCCACCCAAGTCGGTCACGGCGTACAAGGTGGCCAGGCGCGCGGCTTCATTGAAGGGCGCGAAAGCTTCGTACGGCGTGATATCCAGCGGTGGCTCGGTCTTGTCCGAAAGGTGCAACGGAATGACGGGGATACCGGCAGCGTTGGCTTCCTCGATCTGCGGCGCCAAAGTCTCCGGCAGCGGGCCGTTCAGCAAGATCGCCGAAGCTCCGCTGGCGATGGCCTGGGCGAAGCCCTGCTGGAATGACGTCGGTGACCCATCAGACGGGAAGGTCACGAACTCGATTCCTGCTTCCTCCGCAATGGCCCGCATGGCAGCTTCGCCTTCTTGATAGAACTCGAGCTTGCTGTCGATCGGGATGCTGTAGATGGTGGAGCCCGCAAGCGGGGTGACGTCGATGGGCTCGCCCAGATCGTCGGTCGCGGGAACAGCCTTGGCTGCATCCACGATCGCCTGTGCTGCGCTCAGCACATCGTCGGAAGCAGGTTCCTCCGCAGCTGTCTCTTCGGAAACTGTCTCCTCAGCAACAACTTCCTCTTCAGGTGTAGCCGCTTCGGTCTCCTCAACGGTTTCACTGGTCGCAGCATCTCCTCCGGAGTCGCCGCTACTGCAGCCGACGAGAAGGAGCGCTGCCGCTACAGCCGGAGCTGCAATTAGCAACCTTGCTCTTTTCATTCCCTTTTCCTTTCGCTACTTTCAATGGGGGTCGTGAAGAGTTCGTGTACTCAACGGTTTGAGAGTTCGGGCTCAGCTAGCAAGTCCTCGACTATGCGCGCGATGGAGCGAGTCTGGAAGCTCTCGATCACCTCCTCGGAATAGCCGATGCAGGAATCAGTGGCCACGTGGATGTTGTCTTCGAACCGGACCCGCGCGATGACCTCCGACGAATCCGCACCACGGTCGAGTAGTTCGGACACCTCCGCGATCACCGCACGACCGAGTTCCCGGTAGCGCTGAACACCAGTGCGATCAGTGACCAGACCGTGACCGGGGACGAGGAACTCGAAGTCGTATTGCTCGACTACATCGAGGGCGTCAAACCAATCTCGGATTCGTGAATCCTGGAATGACGGTAAGCCTGCTTCGCAGACGATGTCGCCCGTGAACAGGACACCGTCCTCAGGTAGGTAAGTCAGCAGGTTGTTTCGAGTGTGGCCCCTTTGGAATCGGAGGTCGATAAGGACATCGTTGATGTTCAACTCGAGGTGCTCATCGACACAGATATCCGGCACGCGCACCTGGTATTCGCTCTCAAAGACCGGGACTGATTCGGAATCGAGTCGCTGCATCAGGTCGACGAGATACTCACGCGACGGTGGCTCGGTGAGGAGTCGCTCTCGCGTGACGGCATGACCGATGACCCATCCAGGCATGACGTAGTTGCCGATCGTGTGATCCGGATGGTGATCGCTGTTCACGATGAAAGCGATGTCACCAATCGACTCGGCGAAGGTGCGCCATCTGCGCGCATCGGAGAGGCAATGCGGCGAATCCACGAGGACGACAGAGCCGTCGCAATCAATGATCGAGTTGTTGCTTCCGAAGTGCTCTGTTTCCACCGTGACGCGTGGCGATATCTTCTGCGGCGACATCACTGATCACCGCCTGTCGGGAGGGAAGGGTCACCCAGGAAGCCGACGAGATTTTCGATTCGTAACGGAGCGAACACCTCTATGAAGGTCGCTTCACCTTCCAAACTGCGTCCCGAGTGCGTGATATCGCGCGGGATGACCGCTACGTCTCCTGGGCTCATGACGTGGGTTTCGTCGCCAACTGTGAGTTCGATCGTGCCCGATGTGACCACGATGCATTGCTCGGCGTCGGGGTGGCTGTGCTGGGGAAGCACCGTTGGATGCACCCAGCGAATTCGGTTGATGCCCATTTCACGGCCGGCCACGGCGACTCGGAAATTGTTGGGGAGATTCTCGGTTTCCGGGAGGGAATCCCATCTCGCTACGTACATCTACTTTCCTCCCTCGGGACCAAGCGCACCTAGGATGCCGACGGCCTTGTCGGTACTCACGACATCCGCGTACTTCTGGCCCATGTCGAAGAGGTTCACCTGGTGGACGACCTCACTTCGGTCATACACAGCGTCGAAGGGGACGAGCACCTTGAAGTTGTAGGCGAACGCGTCGACGACCGTCGATCGAACACACCCACTGGTGCTGCATCCGGTGACGACGAGAGTGTCCACTCCAAGGTCGATGAGGTGGCTTACCAACGGTGTTCCGAAAAAGGCGCTCGGATGTTTCTTGGGGAGCAAGATCTCCCCTGGCCCCGGCAGCAGCGCTTCGGGCATCGCGTATCCCTGGCTCGGAACGTCCATGATGGACGGAACCTTCGCTCCCAAGGTTCCGCTGTCGTGAGCTTGCTTGGGTGCCACGTGCGGGTAGAGCACCGGCCACTCACGACTCCGGAAAGTGTCCAAGAGCGTGACAATGTGGTCGACCGCCGCCCAGCCCGCTTCCCCGACAGCCGTCGTGTAATCCTCTAGTGCCTGGTCGAAGGGCTTGGGCGTGTCACCCAGGGTCCGAAATTGCACGTCGATGATCAGCAACGCCGGATTGCTGCCGATTCCTGAGGAGTGACCGAAGCCGGCTCGGGCGTACCGGGATTCATCTTCGGCGCTGATGAAGTCCTTCCACGGCTTACTCATCAGACCTCCTCCAGCGCACGTGCACCGCTGTAGCGACGCGACAGGAAGCGACCGCCCGGGTCACTGAATCCCCCCGTGGAGTCGAAGATCCGGGAACCTCGCAGGAACGTGGAGCGGACCGAGCCCTTCATCTCCCAGCCGTCCCACGGGGAGTACTCCGCGCCAGACTGCTGTTCTGCACCCACGACCGTGTGGGTCGCGTCCAGGTCTACGAGAACAAAGTCCGCATCCGAACCGACCATGAGCGCACCCTTTTGCGGGTACATCCCGAACAGTTGAGCAGGGCGTTCGCTGGTGAGTTGGGCGATGCGAGGAAGGGACAGGCCTCGCTTGTGGTAACCCTCCGAGATCAGGGAAGGCAACAGGTTCTCCATGCCCGGGAACCCGGCGGATGCCGTCCAGATGTCCTTCTCCTTGAAGGATCGGTGTCGCGGCACGTGATCGGATCCGATGGTGTCGACGCTCCCCTCCTCCAGGGCGCGCCACAAAGCGTCTCGATCACTCGCGTACCTCAACGGCGGGTTGACCTTGCCGTACACCCCGCACGCGGAATCGACGTCAAGGGTCAAGTAGTGCGGGCACGATTCAACGAAGATATTTTCGTAGTCCGTGCGCCCTTGGCGAAGAACGTCCAGCGCTAGTGCGCTGGTCGTGTGAACCGCATAGACGCTCGCCCCGGTAACTCGCGACAGGAATGCAAGTCGATTAAGAGCATCCGCCTCGACGTAGTCCGGACGAATCAGGTTCCATTCCTCTAGAGGGGTGCGACCATTCGGCACTCCCTTCTCGCGCAACCGCCACACGAGCTCGATGTTCTCGGCATGCGGATCGAGCATCGTGCCGTTGTCTGCGCATGCTTCGAGGAGATCGAACATGAAGCCGTCGTCATTCCCTGGCAGCCCGAGATACGCGCCTTCCTCCCCGCGGAAGTTCATGAAGAACTTGTAGGAACTAACCCCTAGGTCCCGTGCATAACTAGGGATCTGATCCAGCTGATCGCGCGTCACGACGCAGAAGTGGAAACCGAAATCGACAACGGAGTGGTCCTCCATCGTCTGCTTCGCGACGGGGAAAACCTCGTGGTAAGGCTCGGCCGTCATCAAGTAGGCCAGGAGCGAGGTCACTCCGCCAGCAGCACCGGAACGCGATTCCGGGAGCGCATCCTCCGGATTCTGCGGGAAGGTGATGTTCGGGCCGAGGTGCACATGCGGGTCGACGACACCAGGGAAGACATGCATGCCTCGCGCATCGATGATCTCGGTCGCCGCTGCTTCCGCCGCAGGATCCACGATCGCAGCAACCAGACCATCCTTGACCAGCAGATCCTGTTCCGCCACACCCGACGGCGTGACGAGCGTTCCCCCGGAGACGCGAAGGTCGTAGTCGGTCATACGTCTATACCTCCCAGGCGTACTTCTGCTCGAGGCGGTCGAAGTGACTCTTACCCACCATCTCCTGACGTTCCTCCCAAGTTGCAAGTTGGTCAAGCACGTCCACAGTCGAGCCGGACTCCTTCAGCCTGGTCATGACCGACGTGACCGCATGCTGAGCCGCACGCAGAGCGGCGTTCGCGTACAGGGCCATCACGAATCCCTTGTTCCCGAGATCCTCGGTGGAGATCAGGGGCGTCTTACCCCCTTCGACAAGGTTGAGCATCAAGGGGGAGTCCGGGAACCTCTGGGCGATCGTGTCGATTTCGTCAATCCCCTCGGGCGCTTCGATGAATAGGACGTCCGCGCCGGCTTCACGGTAGGCGTCCGCCCGATCGAGGGCATCATCCAAGCCGTGCACCTGGCGAGCGTCTGTGCGAGCGATGATCAAGGTGGATTCCGAATCGCGGGCATCGACCGCGGCATGGATCTTCTGCACCATCTCGGTCCGACTGATGACCGACTTGCCATCGAAGTGCCCACAGCGCTTGGGGAAGACCTGATCCTCCATCTGGAGCGCCGAAGCCCCGGCACGCTCGAGAAGATGGACGGTGCGCCCCACATTGATGGCGTTGCCGAAACCCGTGTCGGCGTCGACAATCAAGGGAATCCCGGTCGCGTCGTAGGTACGCGCGACGTGGTCCCGCAGTTCGGTGACGGTCACCAAACCCACATCCGGCATTCCAAGTGCGGAGTTCGCGTAGCCGGCGCCCGTGAGATAGACGGCTTCGAAGCCAACCGATTCGCATATTCGGGCACTCAGTGCGTCGTATACCCCGGGGACGACCAAGCACCGACCTTCAAGGGCGTACTTCTGAAGGAGTTCCCCTAGTCGTGCAGAAACGTGCCGTGCAGATTCAATCGGATCCATCACTTGCGTCACGCAAGCTCCAACGTGCCGCTGGTGTGGACGAATTGCAGGTCCGGAGTAGTGACTGTTCCCCACAGCTGGCCGGTTGCGAAATTCTGCGCCTGGGTCACCGTGAGGGAGTCGACCTCCTGCCAGGAGACCAACCAGACATCGGGTGCAACCTCTTGGCACACGCACGGAAGGGTCTCGGTCTTACCTTCGAGGCTGCCCCGTGTCACCACGAAGGTCAGGTTCTCGCCCGCGGCATCGAACTCAATTTCCGCCCCGAAAGGACCGAAAGGGCCGTCATCTCCGAAGTCGATGATGATCTTCTGTCCACTAGCCGGATACGAGTTGGCCATCGCGCTTCCTTTCCGTCGACTGCGTGAAGCGTGATGTGCGTCATGACAATTGTCAACCGTTTTCTAAAAACTTTCTGCAAATAAACCGTTGACAGATCTCCGCCGAGGGGCCACCCTCAGGGCTACGTCGGGCATCCGAGTGAGGTCCAGCGTCAGTTCTCAGGAGGACAGGGGTTCGAATGAAGACTCGCGCAGCGGTCATGTGGGAAGGCTCGGGGCCCTACGAGGTCTGCGAGATCGATGTCTATCCGCCCCAGCAGGACGAAGTACTAGTTCGTTATGACCATGCTGGGCTATGCCACACGGATGAGCACCTCAGGAGTGGGGACATCACCTTCACCCCGCCGATGGTCGGCGGGCATGAGGGCTCGGGAGTCGTCGAGGAGGTGGGGCCCGGCGTCACGCACCTCAACCCCGGCGACCACTTCGTGACCTCATGGATGCCGTATTGCGGCCGCTGTCGGTTCTGCGTCACAGGCCACACCAACCTGTGCGACAACGGCCAGTACTTGATGTCCGGCACCATGCTCGATGGAACTCAACGACTCCACGGCCGGGGCGTTGGGATCGGCAGCGTCGACCTCATCGGGACCTTCGCCCAGTACAACGTGATCCCCGCATCATGCGTAGTCACCATCGACGACGATCTTCCGCTGGAGACTGTGGCGATAGCAGCCTGCGGGGTGCCCACCGGTTGGGGCTCGGCCATCAACGCAGCCGAGGTCACACCTGGCGATACCGCCATCGTGTACGGCATCGGCGGCATCGGTATCAACGCCATCCAAGGCTGCGCTCACGCTGGAGCGGCGATCATCGTCGCGGTCGATCCGGTGGAGTTGAAGCGTGAAACCGCCCTGAGCCTCGGGGCTACTCACGCCTTCGCGAGCGCCGAGGAGGCCCACGAGTTTCTCTGGGCGGAGACCCGGGGCGTCGGTGCAGACGCCGCCATCCTCACGGTCGGACTCATGAGCCAGGACGTCATGGCAAGCGCCTTTTCGGCGATTCGCAAGGGAGGTGTAGTGGTCGTCACCGCAGTCGCGAATCCCGATCTCCTGCTCCAGATCCCCAGCTTCGAGTTGACTCTCTACCAAAAGAGAGTGGTCGGGAGCCTATTCGGCTCAGGAAATCCGCACCATGACATCCGGCGCATCTTGGACCTGTACAAGCGCGGCATCATCAAACTCGACGAACTGATAACGAACCGTTACTCGCTCGACGAAGTTAACTTGGGCTACGACGACATGCTGGCCGGCAAGAACATCCGCGGAGTCCTAGACATCGCGCATTGAACATCGGCCAGCACAGGAGGATCCCTTAGGAAGAGGTCCATGTGAACCGGGTTGGAGGTCCACTAGCTCCCGAACGTCAAGACCTGTCGCCCGCGGATCCCTCCGGCGTGCAAGGCCTCGTGTGCCTTGCTGGCCTGCTCGGGAGCAAGGGACTCAAGGAGGCGGATGCTCAAGATGCCGCTTTCTACATCGGACACGAGCCGTTGCATGCGATCGGTGTCGTCACCCCACGCGGCTACGAACAGCTGAACCAACCTGATGCCTCGCTCCACCGGCCCAGGCCAGCCTTGGAATACGACCATGACTCCCTCGTCGGCAATCGCGGGCACTGCCTTCTCGTTCAATATCCCGGCATCCGCAAGTCCACGGGCACCTTCGGGTAGCAACTCTCGAACGGCCGACAAGAAATCGTCACCACGCGGCACGATGTCGTCAGCGCCGAAACTCTCCACGAGTGCGGTGTCCTTGGTCGCCGCATCAGCAATAACACGCAGACTCTGTTGCTTCGCCAACTGGATCAAGTAACCCCCGAGCATTCCCGGCGCGCCGGTTACAACGAGCGCATCCCCCGGGTCGAGAGCCATCTCATCCAGGGCTGCACTAGCAGTCATGGCATTCATCAAGAAGGTCGCACTCGCAGCAAGATCAAGCCCCGCAGGCGCCCGGACCACGCTGGATTCAGGAAGGACTATGTACTCCGCGTACGCCCCGCCCCAGTGACTGACCGGACGGACGAACGCCACCACTTCCTCACCAAGGCTCAGCCGATCGCCAACCCCCGGTCCCAGGGCATCGACCAACCCGGAAGCGTCCATCCCGGGAATGAGCGGCGGCACCACTTCGGGTAGCTCTTCCATCCGCGACGCGTACGCTCCGGCTCGAAAGGCAGCATCGGTCGGATTCACCGCAGCCGAGTGAACACGCACCCGCACCTCGCCGGGACCCGGCTCCGGGATCGGCAGTTCTAGGACTTCCAGCACATCCGGGGAACCGAATCTTGAAAAGGTGACAGCCTTCATCCGATTTTTCCTGCCTTCCATCATCTATCGGGGAACATCGCACACAGCGTCTATGCCACGAATCCTTCCAACACGGCAAACGGCGTCAGCATAATGATCGACACCGCAGACGACGAACGATCGCCAACCCTCACTGCGCAAGTCCGTTCACGTCGAGACACCCCCGGCTGCCAGCACAACCGAGCCATTCAGGATCCCGGCCTCAGGGGAGCAGCAGAAGACGACCGTCTTGGCTACTTCCTCAGGCTCGAGGATCCGCTGCAACTTATTGGCACGACCGAACTCGTCAACCTCCGCGAAGCCGTACAAGCTCGCCGTGCGCTCTAACATCCGGGTGCGCGTCGCTCCAGGCGAAACGGCCACGGCAGTGATCCCAGTCCCAATGAGATCCGCGGCAAGACCTTGCACGAGACCCACAACGGCGTGCTTGGTCGCGCCATATGCGGCTAAGCCAAAGAGACCTGTGTGTGCGGCTGCAGATGCGATCGCAACGAAACGAGAGTCGTGGGGCGAGGGGTTACGAAGCATGTGCGGCACACTCACCGCCATCGCATTCCACACTCCCGTGATGTTCACTTCGCAAAGTGCGCCGAATGCGGCCGGTGACATCTCCCAAAGCGGGTGACCTCCGTCAATCGCGGCCGCTGCAGCCACGCATACGTCCAACTTCCCGTGTGTCGAAACGGCGTGCTCGCATACCCTACGGAGTGCATCGAGATTAGTGACATCGACATCATGACCTGAGACTTGCTCGGGGTACCTAGAGATCAACTCGGCGAGTGCATCCCAATCCCCGAGTGGGACAGTCGCGGATTCCTCGAGAGTTGTCCTGCCAGCATTATCGATTGCCTCAACGATGAAGCCATGGCCGCACAGTTCCTCAACGACGGCACGGCCTATGCCTCCCGCTGCACCCGTGACTACGGCTACACGAGGATCACGCACCCTTGACCTCCTGCACGATACGCCCCACCATGAGGCCGAACTGCTGTTCGCCAAGACGCGCATCGGCGTTCGTCGGATCACCAAGGACACCTGATGGCGACACCGGACGGACACCCTGCTCAATTAAATCCGCCAGGATTTCCTGCAAGGGTTGCGTGTTGCCGACGACAGCCGAGCCGAGGTTGACCAACTTCGGATCGAGATGGAGCAGCACGGATGTCTCGTCGTGACCGGCGTGCGCATCAGTCGTGCTTTCCAGCGCGCACGACGTCCACAGGACGTTGTGTTGTTCATACCTCATTTGCTCGACGACCCGTTGGACCGTAGCCGTATTCCCGCCGTGGCCGTTGATCAGCACGATGCACCGGGACCAAGTACTCATGGACCGGATCATCTCGACCAGCACGACCTTCAATGCATCGTGACCGATCGAGACAGTTCCCGGGAAATCCTGATGCTCGCCACTGGCCCCATACGCCAACGACGGTGCTACTACGACTGGGCCAGCACCTTCGACGGTCAGTTGCCCGGCTACCGCGGAAGCTGTGCGTTCGGCAATCAACGTGTCAGTCCCAAAGGGCAGGTGCGGTCCATGCTGTTCGGTGGATCCCAACGGAACGAGCACTACTGGATGCTCCGGCACCTCGGTCCATACTGTGGCCGACAGGTAGTGATTCACCGCGTAGTGCCGGAAGCTCCGAGACGTTGGACGAATCCGTCAGGAATGATCACGTCCTCTGGGCTCAGTTCACTCAACGAGGCCCTCGCCAATCCGTACATGGTCGAGTCAATACCCATTCGCAATATGTCGAGTATGTTCTCGACTCCCGCTTGACCATTTGCTGCGAGTCCCCACAGGTAGGCGCGGCCGATCATGACGGCGCGGGCGCCGAGCGCGACAGCCTTGACCACATCGCTGCCCCGACGAATGCCCCCGTCGAGGACTACCTCAACGTCGTCTCCGACCGCCTCGACGATCGGACGCAGACATCGGATCGCTGCGGGGGTTGTGTCCAAGTTGTTGCCTCCATGATTGGACACGGAGATCGCGGTAACGCCGGCATCCACAGCACGTTTGGCATCATCAAGGCGACAAATGCCCTTGAGCATGATCGGCCCGCCCCACTCCTGTGCAAGCCAGGCGATGTCTTCCCATGAAGGAGGTGGGGTCTGCATCCATCGGCCGTAGGCACCGAAGAATGTGGGTGCGGGTTGACCGGGCAACGCGACGTTCGGGGTAGTGAGATCGGGTATGCGCCGTTGCCTGGCGAAATCCAGCAGCCAGCGAGGGCGGCGAATTGCCTCCGGAGCGAAGCGTGCCATAGCCTTCAGATCGACCTTCTCGGGAATAATCGGGCTGCCCCAGTCACGTCCATAGGAGAACGTCCAATCGAGGGTGACGACCAGACCCACGGCGCTGGCGGCCTTCGCACGATCCATGAGCATGGACATGGTTTCCCGCGAGTCCATCCAGTACATCTGGAAGAAGAGCTGGGGATTCGCCGCGATCACATCCTCGATGGGCTTGCTCGCGAAGGAGCTGAGTCCCATCGCGACACCACGAGCCGCCGATGCCCGGGCGATCGCGACCTCACCATCCGGATGGACAGCCTGCACCCCAGTCGGCGATATCAAGACAGGCATCGAGATCGGCTGACCCATGACGGTGGTTGCCAGATTTCGTTCGGCCGGCAGTCCGGCGACATGAGGTGCCAACCCCAACTCAGCAAAGGCATCCATGTTCGAGTTGTAGGTCCGGCCCCGGTCATGGCCTGCAAGCAGGGCGCTATACACAGATGGGGGGAGCCGTTTCTTGGCTCTCCGCTGAGCTTCGGCTACGGACTCCATCCAGGTGGATGCCACGGCTTTTCTCCTCGTCTTCGTCTTACCGGGGTAGTTATCGCTGACCGATCAACGACTCGAGCGGGATGAACGGAGTTGCGGCTAGTGGACTCTCGTCGCACGCGTGCGCAGGACGCTGCCGAGCACTCCGGCGCGAATGGTCTTGGCTGGCTGGAGGAATTGTCCGTCCCGGATCCGCGAGCATCTCGACGCTATTGCCTTTCACGCATTCCGGATCCGGGCCTTCTAGGGGTAACCCGGTGAAGAACTTGGCCGCCATGCAGCCCCCGCGACAAGCGTCGTACGCGGAGCAGGATGCACAGGCGCCGCCCGATTGGGGGGAGCGTAACTCTTGGAACAACTCGGACTCATGCCACACCCGGGCGAAGCCACCACCTTCCAGGATGTTGCCGGCCATGAAGCGATCGTGGATAGCAAACGGACACGCGTAGACGTCTCCGATGGGGTCGATCAGGCACACAACACGTCCCGCACCACACAGGTTCAACCCCGGCAGCGGTTCACCCAGAGCTGCTAGATGGAAGAAGGAGTCCCCGGTCAGCACGTTGTCACCGGCCGCGACGAGCCAGTCATATAGGTCTTGCTGCTGCTGCGCGGTTGGATGCAAGTCATCCCACACATCGGCGCCCCGTCCCGAGGGTCGGAGTCGGGTAAGTCGGAGGGTAGCGCCGTAGGTGTCTGCGATCTTCTTGAAATCGTCCAACTGATGGACATTCTCACGGGTTACGACAACGGAGAGTTTGGCATCGTGGAATCCGGCATTAGCAAGATTCTCCAACGCTCGTAAGGCGACATCATGAGTGCCTTGACCGCGGAGGGCATCGTTCACTCCAGCGGTCGCCCCGTCGAGAGAAACCTGGACGTCGACGTAGTCGGTCGAGGCCAGCCACTCGGCGCGAGCTGGCGTGATCCGCGAGCCGTTCGTCGAGAACTTCACCCCAACGTTGTGAGCCACCGAATATTCCAGCAGGTGCCAGAAATCCGGACGGATGGTGGGTTCCCCTCCACCGATGTTGACGTAGAACACCTGCATCCGCTGCAACTCATCGATCACGGCCTCGCATTGAGCCGTCGAAAGTTCCCGAGGATCGCGCTTGCCCGAAGAAGACAAACAGTGCACGCAAGAGAGATTGCACGCGTAGGTCAATTCCCAGGTCAGACAGATCGGCGAGTTCAGGCCGTACTCGAACTGGTCGACTAGTGACCCACCTGCGGGCCGAGCATCAACTGTCATGAACTGACGTCCTCCTCAATCCTCACGATCATGTCCGACTCCATCAACCTCGCGACCGACGCCGCATACACGTCCCACAACTCATCGGGAACCGCACATTCCGCAAGAACCGAGCGCAGAGGCATTGAGCCATCCAAGCTTCGAACAACCTGCACGAGTTCGTGCTGCTTGAGGAATGTCAGTCTCCGGTTGCCGAAGTGATACGCCAGAGCTCCGAAGGGCTCCGGACGCAGCGCGACGCTGGGTGACAGTCGCAACTTTCGATCCAGCAGGGACACCGTCAGTGAACCGACGGCCTAGTAGACACCGCACATGCCATCGATAGATACGTCTTCTACGAGAGTCTCGACGGTGACGGTTTCCTGATCCTTCTCGCCCATGATGCTCCTTGTGTAGCAGTAGTTAACTCATGAAGAGTATTGGCACTCAGCGCCAAAATCAAGGGCCGGTGCTAGATTCTTGAGGTGACCCCAGAGCACGTGTCTTCGGGGAGACCCCCGGCAACGAGCCATGCCGCGATCGAGGCAGCAGCCTTCCGCCTCTTCGCTTCACGCGGATTCGACGGCACAACAACCGATGAGATTGCCTCCGCCGTGGGTATCAGCCGACGCACCCTCTTTCGATACTTCTCTTCCAAGAACGATATCCCCTGGGGCCAATTCGACGACAACTTGGATTTCTTCAGGGACACCTTGCATCAGTTCTCGTCACACCTACCTCTTTGGAAAGTGGTGCAAGAGGCTGTCGTCGCCTTCAACTCCCTGGATCCAGCCGCCGTCGAGCAGCACCGCCAGCGTATGCGCCTCATCTTGCAGACCCCGTCGCTACAGGCGCACTCAGTTCTCATGTACAGCCGATGGCGACGAGTCATCGCCGAATACACGGCCTTTCGAGTCCATCAAGAGCCCGACGACCTGTTCCCTCGGCTTGTCGGACATACGAGCTTGGCCCTGGCGATCTCGGCTTACGAGCTTTGGCTGACAGACGCCTCCGCTTCCATCGAGAAACTGATTTCTCGATCGATGGAGGACCTACGACGATTCGTCGCAGATGACTGAGTCCCCGCTCGAGCGCAGTATGGAATCGTCAGGACCCATTCGGGTTCGGTTGAGTCCTCGCGTCACCGGATGGGCAGACAACTCGGTGCTTCTCGGGGGATCTCCTTGGCGCGTCATCCGTATCGCTGCACAGGCACGAGTACTCGTCGATCGGCTCGCCGCAGCTGGGCCGCGCGGCATCATGCTGTCGGATTCAAGTGACATTCGGATAGCTCGCGCATTGCTCGACCGGGGATTCCTCAGTCCCTTGCCGATGGGGACACCAGCTGAATTCACACCGGATGTTGTTGTCCCTGTCCTGGATGCCACGTCCGAACTACGTGACCTACTCGCCAGCATGCCAGGGGCTAACGTGATCGTGGTCGACGACGGTTCGGCAGATCCGGACGATGTGACTTCCACCGCCGATGCTGCCGGGGCGCATGTCATTAGGCACATGAACAATCTGGGACCCGCAGAGGCTCGTAACACCGGAATACGACATACCGACACCCGGATAGTCGGCTTCATCGATGCAGACTGCATTGCATCACCTCACTGGCATACCCATCTGCTGTTCCACTTCGACGATCCACGGGTTGCCGCCGTCGCTCCGCGGGTGCGGCCGACATCGGATCGAGGCAGCCGGATCGAAAGATTCGAACAAACCCGATCCGCCCTCGACATGGGGCCCAAGGGCGGGCTCGTAAGGCCGGGTGCCCGCCCGTCGTTCGTGCCGTCCGCTGCGCTACTGGTACGTCGCTCCGCGGTTGGTGACACACCTTTCGACCCCGAGCTTCGGCTAGGCGAGGATGTCGACCTCATTTGGCGCCTCACCGAGGGTGGTTGGCTGGTGAGATACGACCCGAGCGTCGTCGTACGGCACAGGACTCGCGTTTCCTTCAGACAGTGGATCAGTCGTCGGTTCCAGTACGGAACCTCGGCCGCGAACCTAGAGGAACGACACCCGGGATATCTGACGCCCCTTCGATCATCTCCCTGGAACACGGTGACACTCTCACTGATAGCTACAGGGCATCCGTTCATCGCTGCCGCAGTGACACTCAGTGCGACGACTTTGCTTTGGCGCCAATTGCGCGATCTGCCAGCCGCACCTGCATTGGCCATCCGACTCGTTGCACAGGGCGTCGTTGCAGACGGAGCAGCCCTAGGGCACCTGCTGAGACGGGAGTGGTGGCCGATCGGGATGTTGTTCATCGCCGCAACACCCCGTTCAAGAGTCGCCCGCTGGCGAGCCGTCACGATCTTTGGACCAGTAGCGTGGGAGGGGGTCACGACACGACCCAAGGTAGATCCCGTCTCTTACACCGTGTTGCGTCTAATAGAGGATGCTGCCTACGGGAGTGGAGTTATCGCGAGTGGTGTGCGGTCGCGCACGTGGACCGTCCTTACACCCCGGTTATCTCACTGGCGACGCAAACGCCGCTGATCCGTGTAAGACACGCTCCGGTACTTGCCCATCACCCAGTCCGATTTACGACGTAGTCACACAGCGCTTCGAGGGCTTCCTTGGCATCCGAGGCAGGAAGTGGCTCGAGGGTGCGGCGAGCATCGTCGGCCCAACGCCGCGCCTCCTCGCGAGCCGAAGCCAGAGCCGGATGCGCCCGCAACAAGGCGAGCGCTTCCGCGTGCTGAAGGTCATCGGGTATCGGACCGGAGAGGTAGCCG
>Ga0102945_1000105_pt1 | contig 28753 bp, 19 predicted proteins | sample SalPonred_H2O_MG_FD_78207 | JGI IMG/M metagenome (GOLD analysis project Ga0102945, IMG submission 78207) | Salt pond water microbial communities from South San Francisco under conditions of wetland restoration - Salt Pond MetaG R2_restored_H2O_MG ...
ATCACTGTTATATGCTGCTTCTGTAACCCTTGGATGACGAAGAACATTTAGGTTTCCGTCACTGCCGCAGGTGAATGCAAGACTCTCTTCTTTGAGTCTAATCTTATCACCATACTCGTATGGATGAGGTCCAATTTCCAGCGTCATAATACCAGTTACTGGATTATAGCTAGCACCATATGGAGTGAACGAATTCTTTGCTGTTTCCTTAGCAATTTCCACAAAGTCACGCTGTAGATTAGCATCTGCCCAGGTTATCACTGGATATTGTGTTGCAGGAAGACCTGTGGTATTACCTACCTTGATAACTTCAATGATGATATCAACCAGTTCTTGATATCTTGTGACTTCTGAGGCTGTGCCCGGATCACTTTCAATTAGTTGTTCTAGATTGTGTCCTGGCTGAGGGGTAACCTCGTCACACACTACAATCTTGGCAATAAGATCTTTGAGGTGACCATATGCATCAACTGTTGCATCAACCTGTCCTTCTGCTAGTTGATCAATTGTGCCAACAAAGTAGCTCTTGGCGGCTTGCACTGTTGCAGAATTTCCGCCGTACAGCAAATCAAAATTGATAGCATCAATGATGAATTCAACGTCTCTCTTGCATCTTGACTGAACATACTGAAGCTGAGGATAATTGTTTTCAATGTATTGAATAACATCAGTAGCAATAAACTCTTTGTTTATTCTCAACTGGTCCTTGGCGTCTGTTTGATCTTGTGTTGCATTTGCAGGATTATTAAGTTCAATGTTTTCAACAACGCCTGCATCATCTGTCGAGTCATAGGTGCTGTCGTATGTAAATGCACCGTCAAGGATATCAAGCACTGTGTCAATCAATCGTGTCATTCTTGCACGACCTTGTGTGCTCAACTTGGTAAGTTCGTCGACTTTTTCCTTGAGATGAGCAATAGCCGCAACAGTTTGAATTTTCTGTCCGGTTAACACTTCGCTGGCATTTGCTCTTTGATAAGCAAGACCTGCGGTAATCGTGTTGTAGTTTGTGTTCAATACTGTGTCGAGATTAACAGCATCAAGCAAGAGCTGTGTGTCTCTTAGACACTTGGCTTCATCGTATGAGAAGTTTGTGAACTGATCATCAATCCACGCAATAATTTCTTCTTGGATAAATGTTCTGTTGTCTTGCAACAATCTGTGTGCATCCTGGATATCCTGACTGGCATCAATTGGCATTACAAAATTCAGCGGATCAGCGGCCTGTCTTGTGCTGGTAGCGCCATTTTCAAAAATGTCAATCAGCTCATCAAACGATGCTGTTACACGTGCTCTGCCAAGGTCTGACAGTCCTGAAATTTCAAGGATTTCGTCTTTCAAATATTTAATGGCTGCCAGTGTTTGTGGGAATTGCTCTGCTTTGACTTTCGCAATGCTTGCACTTCCACGCTGATAGCTAAGGCCTGCTATGATTGAATTATAGTTTGTGCCTAGTGCAACGTCCATAGACACTGCATCAAGGATTAAACCGACATCTCTGGCACATACTTCTTCATCAAAACGGAACTCACGGAAAGTTGTATCAATAAACTTGATGGTCTTAATTGTGAGGTTCTGTCTTTCTGCAAGGATTTTTTCTCTAATTTCGTTGCCTGCCGCACTTTGATTTTCAAAGTCTGGATCAATGTTGTCAATGAAATCGTTGATGAAGTAATTTCTTCTAACAACACTTGATAGCACTTCGAATAATCTTTGAATTCTTAAAATTTCTGTGATTGTTGTAGCAGAAGTACTTGTATCCTGGGCAATGAAGTTTGGATCATTTTGGTTTTGTGTGGGCACAACTCTGTTAGAACGCAACACATCGCCTACTCTGTCTTTCAACAAATCAAGTGCATCACCGTATGCCCTTCTCAGCAAATCAGGAATTACAATCTGTCCTTTGCTGTTGTAGTATTGTTTAGCAGCCGCAAAACTTTGGCTGTTGCCTTTGTATAATGTATCATAAACTACTGCATCAATAATATATCCAAAAGCATCTTGAGCTTCATCTTCGTCGTATGCAAAATTTGTTTCGATAAACAGTGTCACGTCGCGTTGTAGATCGCCCTTTTCACCCTGTAAGATAAGATGATCAGTGTACAAACCTTGATTTGAGAAACCTACTGGATATGAAATATTTGCATCGTATCCGTCTACCCATGTTAACACAGGCTCAATTTCTTCAGGCTCTGGATCGTTGTTTTCAATAATAGTAATAATATTTTGCACAAGTGTGCCTGCTCTGGTTGCGGCTGTTGCACTGTAAGTTGCACCACCGTCTCCTAGAATTTGTTCAACTGTGTTTTGCAACTCTGTTACATCAGTGTTTGCGCCAATATCGCTGAGAAGATCTCTCAAGAACTTGTAAGATTCCACAGTGGCAATCACCTCTGCTCTGTTAACTCTCACATAGCCTCTGTTGATGTACTCTTGGAAATTTGCACCGTCAACTGGCTGGGTTAGTGCTTCGTCTGTGAAGATTTGGAATGTGGTTTCATCTACAACCTGCACAAAGAATGTTTGAGCGTTTAGTCGAATTGGACCGTTGAGATCAAACAGTGTTACTGTATAGCCATCTCTCAAACCGTGCTCTTCCACCGTTCCAATTGTGATAGGATTACCTAAAGTAACACTTTCAACATCAACATCAACAAACTGGGAGCCTAATTGATCTACGTCGCCGTCTGCGGCCGCTACTACATCTGAGAAATAGCTTCTGCCTGCGATGAGAGTTTCTAGGTTTCCACCGTATGTTAAGTCGTATACCACAGAATCTAGAATATATCCAATATCTCTTGAACACTTGCCGTCGTCGTCGTAGGTCTCTGACACCTGTGGAAATTCATTTTCAATAAACTGCTTTACTTCTGCTGTGATGAAGTCTCTGTTGTTATCAATGTTTGAAATAACATTTGCAATAGTGGTGTCGCTGGCATTGCCATCACCACTGGTTGGCGTTGGCAAATCATAGTCTGAAGGAACTCTGCTGATACCGTCTTGAATGATATCAACAATCAAGTTCATATTGTCTTCAATTCTTTCAATCGCAACCGTTTCAGACACAATTGCTTTCATTAGATCTTTTAGATGCAGGAATGCAGACACTGTTGCGGCTTTCTGCTCTGGTGGTACAACAGTATCACCTATAACCTCAGTTTGTTGAACTGTAACTGTGCCACCATAACCACCAAAGCTGGTTGTTTCGCCTGTGGTAACAGTGGTAGAATTGCTGCCTACATTCAGTGATGTTGTAGTAGGATCGCTAGTGATAAGTGTTCCGGTAACACCTGTGGTTGTGGTAAACAGAGGTCTATCCGTTGCTACACCCTGCAAGGCGCCACGTAGATAAGAACGTCCCGCTGTGATAGAACGGAAGTTTGAACCGAACATCAGGTCATAGCTTATAGCATCAATTACCAATCCAACATCTCTTTCACAAACTTCTCTGTTGTATCCTAGCAATGGATAATTTTGGTTAATAAATGCAATACCTTCTGCAATTAGATATTCTTTGTTGATTTGAATGTTTGTTTGTGCCCTTGTAATTTCTGGGAACACACCTGTTGGAGCAGGATATTGTACTAGGTTGGTCGAATCAAATTGTTCATATCCGTTGTCAATAATTCCAAGCACTGTGTCAAAGTTAAATTCAACTCTCTCGTATGCTTGTCGGTCTGCTTCTGAGCTTGCCGCACTTGGTGGATCTAGCAGTGCAAGAACTTCTGATTTAGCATACTCTAATGCAGCCAGTGTTTCTTCTTTTTGTTCGGAAATTACTAACGCTGCACTTGAACTGGAATATGTTCTGCCTGCAACAACTGACTTGTAGTTTGTGCCAAACACCATGTCGTCAATAACTGCTTCAATGATGAGTCCAGTATCTCTATAACACTTGGCCTGATTGAACTCCAGCAATACATAATTTGCTTCCACAAACAAAATTGTGTCTTGTACAAGATTGTCCTTCTGGGCTACAATTAGATTGTATGCTGTTAAGTTGTCACCTGCGACACCTAGTGCAGATACGTCTGGCTCTACTTCTGCGGGCAATGTCTCACTGTCTGCGATATAAGTTGTTGTAATGCCAATCAAGGTATCAATTTCTGCGCCTTCAGTGGCAGTGGCATCGGAACCACTTGTGTCAACTGTTTCTGTGTTTCCAGTTGTAGGAGTAACTGCAACGCCTTCTACAATATCAGAAGCAACTGCAGCCAAATGATCGTATGCGGCTGTGGTTTGTTGTTCTTGTCCGGCTACTTGACTAACAGCGCCTACATAATATGCTTTTGCAACTTCCACACTTGCGGTATTGCTGCTGTACATAATATCGTACTGTAGAGCATCAACAATTAAGCCTACATCACGTGAACACTTGTCACTGTTGTAAGTGAAATCTTCCCAGATGCTTCCTGGAGCGGCATTAGCTACCTGATCAGCAATGTAAGCAATAACTTCTGCTTGTAGGAAAGTTCTGTTGTTTTCCAGTCTGGCAACTGCGTTTTGCTCGTTTGATGAAGATGCAGATGCGGCTGGGACATCCAGCGTTGCGAGATAATTGTTTGAGATATAGTAAACACTGCTCTGTTGATTGTTCAACAGATCAATTATGATATCAAATAGTCCGTTGGAAGTTGTAGCAAGACTGCTTGGAATCAATGATGCAACTCTGCCTTTCACATACTCGATGGCATCTGCTGTTTGTGTCTTTTGATTATTGATTAGGTAAGCAGAGTTTGCTCTTGTGTAAGCAAGACCTGCTGTTAAACTTCTATAGTTAGATCCTAACGCTAGGTCATTTGAGATAGCATCTAGGATTTCGCCTGTGTCTCTGCGACACTTGGCTTCGTCAAAATCTGTTTGATAAGTTTCCTTCACAAAGTCTATAGTGGCTTTCTGAATTGCTTCTTTTTGCCCTAAAATTACGTTTCTTGCTTCTTGTAATTCTGCATCTTCTGTGGTAAAGGTTGGTCCTGTTACCACTCCTTGACCTACTTTGATAGGAGTAGCGTCTTTGATTGTGTATACTTCTTCTGTATCTGAGAACACAGCCGCATTCTGAATGTAAGGAATATTGGTAAGATCATTGAAGATCATTGAACTTCTGTTTACATTCGCACCAGCTGATGCTGAGAACAGGGCTTCTGAAAATCCGTCGGAGATAAGTCCATAGTTACCAAACGAAGTGTTAGAGTTAGTAAGAGAACAAAATCCGCCGCTTTCACACAAAATCGAAATATCACATGAAATTGTGAAAATAGATACCAACTGAGTGTTACCTCTGTTTAGGTGATGGACACCAATTCCGCCCTGGTTGTACTGTGTGTAGGCGTCAACAACCATTGAACGCAAACCTGTAACAACTGATCCGTCAACACGCATACCTGTACCAGTGGTAGTGTATGCGGTACAGTTTTGAACATATGGGGAACACATAATTGAACCTGCTGAACCGTCGGGTGGGAACGCTACTGCGGCACTTGGTGCAATAAAGTTGTTGAAACGCATGTCTTTGAGGAAGCAACCATTGTTTACCCAGAACATATCTTGATCTTCAAACTCTGGTTGTACAAATGTGGTTCTCAGTGAGTCACCTACAATCGCGCAGAATGCAGGTAGTTTTACTGGATTTTTCACAGTGTGTTGACCCGCTTTCACATACAGCGTAGATCCTTCTGGAATAACACTGAGTGCATGATGTATGGTTGCAAATGCATCACCAATGGTCTTACCATCGTTTTCATCTGAACCTGTTGTGGTCACATAGAAAACATTGTCAGTGGCGTCTCTTGCACCCAGTTCTCTGATTGCAAAATTGCCTTCTTCTTGTTCTCTCTTAAAGAATAATTTACCGTCGTATGTGTTAAGGGCGAGTTCGCCCAGTTCTAGTTGATCAAAGGAAGGAACCTTATCCGGTTCGGCACTTCTTTTAATTCTGATAGTTGACATATTTTTCCGTTCCCCTTGCAGACTGCGTGTTATTATAGTAGTAGTTTATCTAACACAAAGATATTTATCAAATAGACTAAAATCCTTTTAGTTTTATACTATTTTAACTATTTTCTGTTAGTATATATCTCAATGAATAGGAAAACTATCTTAAAGCGGTAAATTAAAACGTACCGCCGTCGATATCACCTTTTAGTTCATCTGCTTCCAGTGTTTGAGAAACCTTTGCATTGCCGTAAACCAACAAATTTTCTTCAAAACCTGAGGTTTGAGCTCCTACTATGACCTTGCCTTCTGCTATTTCAAAATCCACGCCTGGGATTCTAACCCGCTCTATAGTTTCATTGCCTATTGTGACTTCATTGTTTACTACAGACGAAGACGGTTCTGCGTGATTTCCAATAAGAATATTGTTTGAACCGTCTATCAATGCATTTCCAGCATCATTGCCTAGTGCTACATTGTAATTTGAATCAGCGGTAAGATTATCTAAACTTCGGAATCCTAGTGCTAGATTTTCTTGAGCATCATTTTTTCCATCGGCTAAATCATCAATGGCAAATAATCTACCATTAATGGTTAATGTAGTCTGGAAGTCGATTGCTCCGTCAATGGTAACGTCATTGCCAATATCAACTGCTCCGCCGATAGTAACGTCACTGCCAATGTCTACGTTATCTTGGAAAATTGCGTCATTGTTTATATTAATAATGCCTGATCCATCTGCAAGCAGATTAATACCACCATCTGTATTTGAAGCACGTATGTCATTGTCTTCGATGATCAAATTGCCTAATTCTGCACGCTGACCTTTTACTCCAAAATCACTCACATATACGGCACCGCTTATGAATATGCTTTTGCCTGATATTCCAGCTGGTAGATTGTCACCTATGAAGTTCAATATACCTGCAGAATAATCAAAGAACCATTCGTCGTTGTTTCCAGAACCGCTGGCAAAAATCTGTGAACCAGTTGTCTGCGGGGTTGACGATCCAGGATCGTCAATGTATACTTTAATTTGGTATGTCGACCCAAATTCTGGTGGAATCCAGTTAATTGTGTTAGTTAACCAAGTTCTATTTGGTGATGCTGTGATATCTGCTTCACATTCCACTGTGGGTTCTGCACCAAATGCATCACTGTACACTTCTACAATATCGTTGGACACCGCAGGAATAACATTGGGTATGAGATCAGAATCTACCCAGATGATATCTCCTCTCAGCAACAGTGGACTTGGTATACTTTCGTTTACAGCTGCCTTGACGCTGTTTATGTCTGTTTTTGCAAATCCATAACCTATCTTTTTCCAAAGAAAGTCAAGTTTTTGATTGTCTGCGATTGCCATCTATTATGCCTCTTTTATTTCTAGCGTTGTGATTTCTTGCCCTGCATCCAACGCAATTCTAACTAGCACAACATTGTTTGTTGCGTTACTCATATTTTCTGCACCCAGTGTCATGTTAAATTGACCATTTAGTGAAGAATTAGTATTAATGATATCTGATCCTGTTATGGCACAGCCGTTTGATCCATTACCGCCATTATCGGAATCTCCGCCAGGAACGCCTGCACCGGCATATTGTATTGAACAATCTAGCCATCCGTTTATAGAACTTGCCGTGTCAATTGCTGTGCCAGGTGCAGCTATCCATACACCTGCAACACCTGATCCGCTAACTATTCTTATACCGAAGTTTGCCACAACCTGTCTACGGAAGGCAAACGTAAAGTACTGCGTGCCTGTGTCGCCGGTTCTGTCTGGTCCTACCGGTAGAAAGCCTGTGCTGTAGTTCTCGGTATTGTGTTCAAGAACTCCTATTCTGATTGTGGCTTCCTGTGTGCCTTCCACGCCAGGATCATTGCTTTCTGAATAGGGATTATTTGTGTAGTAATTTACACCAGTGCTAGAAAACACAGGATTGCTCACAGGATCATTGGCGAAATTAAATATTCTAATGCCGTCATCGGTAAACACACCGTTACCTAGAGAATTGTCAACCGCTATGGCAATTTCACTGATTCCAGACTGCTCTGCTTTGTGCACGGCTATCTTTAATGGTGAGCCGCCATATGCTCCGAATCCATTCACGTTTCTTGCCCTCCATCTTACGGTGTCTATGGTTCTAGTAATTAGGGTAGTAATCGGTATCACCAAGGTAGTTACCGTATATGGTGATCCTACTCCTGTGTTTGCAATCGGAATATTTACGTCTAGGAACGGATTAATTCCATTGTTCAGTTGCGTGTATGAAAAGTCTTGACTTTGTATTGCTGGACTTCCTGTACCTTCGTAATTGAGACTGCTTCTTACCTGCAGAATATCAGTTCTGTTTACATAGGCTTGTCCAACAAGATTTTCTATGCCTAGCCCTGAAAGTCTAAGACTTGGAGTTCCTGCGTCGTAGTACGGAATACCAGAAATGTATCTATAAACACCGGATTGATTTTCACTGAGTGTACCATCAACTACATTCGGCGCGGCGGTTATATCGTCTTTTACAAATTCCAAAGCCCCACTGGTGTATGTTCCAGATGGTGTAGTATGTTGTATCTGATACGTGTTTGCTCCTACTGACACAGTGGTTGCGCTTTTTTCTACCCTTGCTCTAAAACCGCCAAACGCATCAGGATAAAACACACTGTTAGCAAAAGACACTGACTGGCCTGAGGAATTAAACAGATTATAATCCTCTTCGCTGGAAAGTATCAGGGTGTCGTTTGTACCCGTGTTTCCACCTATGATGTTGGTAAGAGTGATAGAACCTTCTGCGGAATTGTTTACCAAACTGGTCACCACAGGAGGATTCAAAGGGTCAAAATCGGATTCTAATCCTATGCTACCATAACTCAGCGTAGAAATTGTGTTGCTGACTATGTTTCCAGAAGTTCTTGTGGTTCTGTTTATTGGATCACCTTTTTGCAACGTGGTCACTGCACTGTTATCGGTAAAACCAGATGCAAGCCTTGGACTGTCGCCCTGTGAACCATTGCTGCCAAATGTCAATGTTTTTGTGTCTATGAAATCCGGTGTTGCAGGATCGTTTTCGTAAATCTTTATGGTTTTGTTCGCCGAGACCGGAATTACAGCAGGATCAGCCGTGCTGTGAGATGTCAGGGTGAGAGTTACATTGGTACTACCAGTTCCTGTGCTGGTGCCGTCGGCAAATGTATGACTGATTCTAGCACCGTCTCTGCCTCCTGGATCAGTATCGCTTGCTATGTTATCTATTGCGGTTCCGTCACCCCAATTAATTGTGTAGGTTGCTGTATTTCCTGCACCAAGAGATATACCTGTGTTTGAAGTCTCGTTTTCCAAGGCCAATGCTTGACCTTCGATAACATATAAAAGGTTTCCAGACAGTGCAGTGCCTCCGGTCAAAGATCGATATAAATCAAAGTCTGCTACGGGATCGGGAGTGTAGATAATGATAAAATCAACCTTTTCTTCTTCAGCATCTGTGCCTGCACTGCCTGGAAAGTCGGAGTCTGTGTTGCGAACTACTACCTTCACAGTAAACAGACCACCCAACGGGGCATTGTAAGTAAAACTTACAGTATCAGTACCGCTAGGGTACGTAATTTCTTTGTTGTCAAATACACCTTGAGCAACAAGTTGACCGGTGACATCCCAGTCAACTTCTACTTGATTGTGATTACCGTCAACATCTAAATTCAGCGTGATTGTGCTGCCACTGCCCGCAGCTTGTGGACTGGCAGAATAATCAACACTGCGTATAAATGTGTTGTTTCTTACATTATTCAGTGATTCATTTAATAAATCGATTGCCTGTGCAACAGAAATATCAAAATTAAATGCATCTATGGGTTTCGGATCACCGTCCGAGTCAACGGACGCACTTCTAATAAAAGCACCGTCTGCATAAGAACTATCTTCAGGCGGTCCTAAAGGAATTTCGTTACCTGTGTTAACTTCGTCAATAAATCTTGAAATAGCACCTTGGGTAGCTAATGCAGTATCTGAAGGATTATCTCGTAAATTATTTTCATTGTTATCTATTGCGTCTATTGTATAACCATCAACTGTTAATTTCTTTGTAAAAATGTTTTTCCAGTTTTTATTAATAAATCCAATGGTATATCCTGTGGTTCCGTCACTGTTTATGTCAGGAAGTATGTTACTATTAATATCTGCATTAAAAACGATATTGTCTGTATCTTCATCGCCCAATACAAGATCACCATCTGCCGTGATAGAGCCTGTCGCATGTAAATTTCCTTGTACTTCTACGTTAGAATTTAGGTTTATATAATTTGTAGGCGTTAACGCTTGTATATTAATATCACCTGTTCTACTTATAATGTTATCACCCGAAATCAGTGCGGTTGATATTAGATTTGGTGCTTCAAGGGTATTGTTGACTACTACCAAATTTGTTGTTGGACTAAGAGATAAATCGTTGCCAGCCGTTGTTGTTATAGCATTATTGTCTATTACCACATTGTTTACTCTAACTTGGTCGGCAAACACAGTGTCTATTACATTTAGATTGTTTCGTATGTTTACTAGTCCTGTGGCACTTACATCTATGTCTAAATTGCCAGTGTTGGTGGTAATAGTATCAAACACGCTGGTAGGACTGGTAATTGTGTCTCCAACATCGAGATCGTCTTCTACAAACACGCTACCATAATTGTTTGTGTTTCCAAAGAAATTAAATGTGTTAACCGTTGAGTCTGCTAGATTGTTTACAATAAAATTAATGTCGCTTGCATACGATTCAATTGTGTTACCGTCAATTTCTAACTCGTTTTGAACAATCAATTTTGAATTGGAGTTCAACTTAAGGGGTTCTAATGCCTCTGTTTCTGATTCCAAGATAATGTTAGAAAATGTGGTAGTGAAGCTTTTGGGACCTGATCTCAAAATTAAATTTACATCTTGTGTAGTCACTTCAACAAAGTTATCATCTATCCTTATGTCGTTTACAATTAGTTCCTCAACATCGACAGTTCCTGTGGTTGTAATCGCGCCTGTTTCACCGTCCACTGTCAACACGGTATCGCCTAAGGAATTTTCAAATGTGAGGTTTGAAGAATCTAATTTGAGGGAGCCCGCTACAACCATGTCTCCCTCAACACCAAAACGATTTGTGTCATCTGGTCTTACGATGAAATCAACACTGTTTGATTGCAGTATAATATCGCCGTCTTCTGCTAAAGCAAACTCACTGCCTGGAGATATTACTCCTTGCTCGGCTATAGTGATTCCATTAGCAACATTGAAAGAATTAGTAAAGGTGTCGTTGTCTACCGTTAGGTTTTCAGTAATATTAGTGTTTGAATTTATAACAACAGTATCACCAACAGTAGCCGCACGTAGATTTAGGTCGCCTAATGTAGATGCTATGCTATTATTTTGGATTTCTATATCACCCAGATTAGCAACTGCATCCGAAATAAGGTTTGTGGTTTTTGTGGTTCCGTTTACTTCTAATTGGTTTGTTGGAGTGTCGGTGTTTACACCTAAGAAGTTATTTGATATGTTGAAGTACAGCAGGGGAACATCGCCCGGAAAGTTGCTGAAGCTTATATCTACATCCTCTCTATAGAGGTTAGATTTCAAGACCTGGCCAGATATGCGCCCTATAGCCATAGTTAATTCCCCCGGGGATCCTGTCCCTCCAACCTAATTCTCAGCCCTAGAGCTCTTTGCTGGTTGACCACAGTTTGTCCTGGGAAAACCCTTTCCCATTAACAATATTTATGGTATGGAGATTATAAATTAAGTTGTGTTTTAATTTATTTGTTGAAGTTGTGCAGAACTGTCACAGGCTTGCCGAGGGGAACTCCTGATGTAAATTCAAGATACCAACCTGTTTCCCTAACAGTGCCAGTTCCTAGTGCGGCACCTGTTGCTGTGAATACCGTGCCAGGGGTTGAATTAGGAGCTCCGGCAGAAGTGAAATCAGTGGCAGCGCCACCGGCTCCATCGTCTACTGCGGTTATGATGTATTCTGTACCAGGAACCATGCTGTCAGCCTCAGTTTCTGCTCCTGTACCAGCAGATGGAGGATTTTGAACTAGATTGTAATTTGTTGTTGAGATTTGAAAAACATTTTCAATCAACACAATCATGCTTTGAGCACTGTCGGGTGCAGAAAAGTCTAGATCTTGATTATCCAAAGGACCGAACACTGTTTCTAGACCAGCCGCACCATTGAGAGTTTGTTGTACAATTGTTCTTGGTTCTTTGTAACGGACCTTTCTCCACTGACTGTCTTGATATGCTTCAAACTCTTCAGTGGTGGTATTATAACGAAAGTGTCCGTTTTCAGGACTGAGAGGCCTTTCAGCAGTAGTGCCTTTTGGTACTAGCAGAACGTTACTGGAATCAAGGATCACTTGATCATTGATGTCGAAAATCACACCTTTACCCAGTGTATTTTTGTTATTGGTGTTTTGCCTCTTTAAAAATCTCATTATAGCTCCAAGAAACTAACTGTTGCAGATAACACTGTTGGCGATTCACTGCTTACTACAATTTTGTCACCGCCATCAAGAATGATTTTTTCAGTGTCAAATGTAAAAGTTTCGCCTGCAGGTAGCTGAACCTTGTTTATTACTTTATTTATATCCGATGCAATATCACCTTGCTTGACAAAATGCAAATCAAAGTTTGTTGAATTTGCAGTTTCGTCATTTGGATCAGGTGTTGCTGTATTGCATACCATAATCACAGTTACCGCAAATCTTATCCCTGAGGGGACAGCTAGCAGTTCTGTGTCTAATCTATCAATTGCAACGCTTTGAATAGCCATTTTCTTTTACCTTTTTTAAAATATAATCCCATATAGGATTGATTTACTTTTACTTACCAATTCGTCCGTGGTGCTGTTTTCATTCACAAAATAAATGCCAGTACCTCCTACATCTTGGACTCCTGCAAATATCTTTACACCATTACTGGGTGTAGTAGGTACTTCAAATATGTTTGCAGGTTTTGGTATTGTTAAGTTATTGTTTATGAATACTGTGTTAGTAATCGATCCAGCAATCACTTTGTTAGCTCTCAGTGTTAGATTGTCATCATCTCTAAGTCCTGTTACAGGATCAGGATCAGTCTTACCACTAATTGTAGTTATATCAAAATCTATGTTTTGTATTTCTACGTGACCTTCATAAAAGTTTGCAGTAGGAGTTGTTTGCTGATCAAGAACCACTACTACTTTGCTGTCTAAACCACTCAGTTCGCTGTCTTGCACTTCTACAAAACTTTCTGACGCTTCACCTTGTGCTATCCTGTTAATTCCAATAGCACCTAATACTGCATCGTCTACATATAACTTATTAGGAATTGCGTTTTCATCAACTCCTGTGGTGTTTTTTAAAAACCCAAGATATGCTTCCGGTGTTACGTCGTCGATGCGCAAAACATTTCCATTTTGGTCAATACTGCGTGTGCCAAAATTTACCGAACCGGTTCTGATTTGCGAAAGTGTGTCGGCAGGATCGTCAAACTTAAACACAAAAGAATCAATACTCTCGTCGAATACCATTTGCGCATTTGCAAGGTTTCCTCTGTTTACTTCTAAACCAGCGGATCCGATCGTTACGCCATCGCCTGTTTCACCTTGATTGACAACAATGATGTTATCTTGTACTGTTAAGGTGGATGATTCTACTGTGGTTGTTTCACCTTCGACTAATAAGTTTCCACTTATTCTAACCTGTCCAGGGCCAGAAGGAGATAAAGAATTTCCTGTATTTAGAAAAATTTCTCCACCTTCTTTGGTTTCGACAATGTAATCGCCTTCTGCAACCCTTAAGAATTTGCTCATTTAAGATCCTTAAATAGCAGTAAGAATAAGCAGGTTAGCTGTAGAGTCGTCTTGAATTTCCCAGGTATAACGATTATTGGCGAAATCGATCATTGTGCGATTCTGTACTTTGCGGATGTTAACTCCGGCACCTGAACCTCCAACATATCCCTTAATAATCATTTCTCCGTCGCCTGGCACTTGCTTGTTCACAAGTGTGCAAAATCCTACATTACCAGTTCCGTTTGAACCATCACGAGTTGTACCGTCTGTGTTAACAGCCGTGCCATTTGCAGTATCGTTGACTTTGAATTTTGTTTCTGATCTCTGGGAAAGAATAATACCTGTGTTTGATACTGACTCACCTGTGACCTTTACTACGGCAGTAAGTCTTTCTTCGTTGCTGAGATCTGCACCTCCGGCGGCTTGAGTATTGCCGAAAAATCTATCATTTAATGGACGTCCCATTTGTTTCTCCTTATGTTGACGTTCTAGGTCTACGCGGTGGGTTGCTCCGCATAAGTCTTCTTTGCAGAAGCTCATTTAGACATTGTATTTATCTCGTCTTGTCTTTAACACGATTTATGAAATCACGAACATATTCAAAATGTGTACTCAATTTACCAAACAGTTCAGGATTGTATATCTGAGACGCTTGGTCGTAACTGCTTTTTCCTATCAGTGAATAATAGTCAATACTGATACCATAATCTGGAAACATACCTGTAATAAACAAACAATGATCGCCAAGTTCTTTGGCTTGTTGTTTGGACTGTAAGTCAAAGAATGTTTCAGCAAACGTTGTAGCAGGGAGGAATTCTTGGTCTCTTACTCTTGATGCCAACAATAAGATAATGTATTGTTCAATATAGTCTGGCATTTCTATGCCAGTGTCTTTTTTGGTTTCAATGACTGCATTTGAAAATGCAACCACATATTCATCTTGCATAAAATTATTTATTACGCCGACAAAAAAATAGGCCCCGAAGGGCCTATTTCAGTGTGGTTACCTTAGTAACTATTAGCTGAAGCTAACGTTGCCGTTAGTTACGCCAACTGCTGCCAAGTAATCAGCAGCATTACCAAGAGATGACGCTGTGTTAGTTAGTTCTACATAACCATAGCGAGTCATAAAGCTCACTGTTGGCTCGAATGTAGATGGATCTAGCACAACTCCACTGCTCATCAATGGAATGTATGGGCAGTAGAATGCAGCCGCATCTGATTCTGAAGTACCTTTGTACCCGATCAATACGTTTGCATTGTCAGCGGCATATGTGTTAACATATACACGCATAGCATTGTTTAGTGTTCCAACCATCTTGGTGTTAGTTGGTGCTTCGAAAGTACCTTCTGTTGTACGAGCGAACGCAGAAGTAGTTGCTGACTGAAGAATAGTAAGCGCAAATGGGCTAACTACACACCAGTTACCAGCACCACGACGTGTACGCTGTGCAATCAAGTTACTTGCGCGGTTGATTTGAACAGCTAGTGCAGCGTGCTCGTCACCTACGAAAGTAGCAGTACCACTAACAGCGGCTTGGTCATATGTTTCAACAACATTGCCAGCTAGTGAATCTAGGCTACCAAGTACTTCTTGGTCAATTTCAGCAGTAATTTCTTGTGCAAGTGCAGCCATAATTTCTGCTTCAACGTCGATGCCGTGCATAGACTGTGCGTCTTGTGCAGCTTCAAAAGTCCAGCGTGCGCTGAGCTTACGAGTCTTGGCTTCGACAGTTTGCTTCAAGATTTGAATTGACATTCTGTTACCAGCTTGTCCTTCAAGTGAAGCAGTTGCGCTTGGAGCAGCATCGCTGCCTGGAGCACCTGAATACGCTTCAGCGATCTTGAATGGTGAAAGTGCCTCTTCACCTGCTGTAGCACCGTTGTCTGTGTCAGCATAACGTACACGTAGTGTATGAATCTGACCAACTGGTCCTGTCATTGGTTGTACACCAACTAGTTCATTTGCAATGACTGTTGGCATTACACGTCTGATCACTGGAAGGATCACACGATTTAGTGTTGCAACGTTACCGGCAGAAGTAGCACCAGCAGTAGCACTCTCTGACAAATACTTGCGAGTATTTTCAAGAGTAGTGGCCATTACTGACTTTTTGTTGCCTTGTAGGCCTTCAAGAAGTGCTGTCTTCGTGTCCTGCCAGCGACTTTCTAGTAGTTCTGACATAATAATCTCCTTAATTTAATCCAGCTAAACGACGAATGTCTACTACATTCTCATCGTTTGCCTTACTACTATGTGTTTGTGAAGTTTCTTCACGATTGCCTGTTACTTCTTTGCCTTCTGTTAATGTTGCCTTTTGCTTTGCTGGAGTATTACCGTCAATCACTGCCGGTAGGTATTTCTCAAACGAACTACGTAGTCTGTTCGTTTGAACTGATTCCAGTAAATCTTTCATGATGGCTTTTTGATCACTGTTAAGTGGACCAACCAGCTCATTCATAATTTCTTGTCTTTGTGCAGATTCCACAAGACGCTTTTTCTCAGCTTCTTTTGATTCTGCAATTTTAATTGCTTTAGCCGCATGTTTTTTGGCTTCTGCAAGTTGCTTGTCTTTTAGATCAAGAACCTTTAATAGTTTTGCTGTTTCTGATTTTTCATTTAGATATGAAGAACCATATTCATTTGCAAACGCTTCAAAGATTCTACGACCGAAGTCGTTTTGACGTGCTGTGTCGATATCTTCTCTGAGAGAACCAATCTCTTTGTTAAGAGTTTTAGATACTGTCTCAGATACCACATCGGCACTACGCTTAATAAAATCTTTTTTGACCTTATTGAAATGTGATTTTGCTTCTCTAACAAGCTTGACCTTGGTTTCGGCAAGATCCTTCTTGTCTTCGTAGAATTCAGCAATTTCTGAAGCAAGCGAATCAACAATGAATTCTTCAAGCTTGGCATAGTTTTCCTGCATTGCTTTTTTGTCTGCGTGTAGTTCTACAATTTCTTTTTGCAGTTGTTCAACCACAAAACCTTTTAGTAGATCTGAATTTTCACGCATTGCAACAGCATACTTTGCTTTTGCTTCTGCAAGTTGATTTCTGTCTTCTGAGAACTCTGCAATTTCTTGCTGTAGATTTTCAGAAAGCATTTGATCAATTGCATCGACCATTGTCTGCTTGTCGTGCTCGTATTTCTGTGCAAACTCTTCACGGAGTTCAGCAGTTACCTGCTGCTTGTGCTCAGTTACTTTGCTATTCCAAGCTTCTTCTACTTCAGCTCTGATTTCTTCTGAAATTACATCATTTTCAAAAAGGTGTTTCAGTGCTTCCAACATATAATTTCTCCTGTTATTGGAGTTTGTTGATTATGTTAACCAACGATTCCTTTAGATACTTCTGTGCCTTTGAGTCTTCTTTTGTTGCCTGTGCTAATTCGTATGCTTTGTATCCACCGCGAGCATTCATTAGATGTTCATATATGGGTGTTGGATACGCTCCTGGAGCCGATGGTTGTGCAACCACGTCTACAGTTATAATTTCAAAATCGGAAACTTCGTTGCTTCCATCTTCACTTACATTCCCTGAACCGCGCGATGAGACGCCCAGTTTAACTCCGCTTTCCAGCATTGTTTTAACCAGTTGTCCCATCGGGGTAGGTAGAATTTTTAGTTTACCGTAACCGTTTGCATCATCCATCCAGCATTCGCTGATCATATGACTCACACGGTCTAGGTTTATGTTAAGGCCTTCTGGATGATCAACTTCTCCGAGAACACTGTATCCTCCTTTTATTTGATCATTGAGAGTTTTGACAGCCCTGCCGATTTCGTTCACAGGATACACACGCTGGTTTGCGTTACGTACTCCGCCCTGTATCATGATACCTTTCATGTACAAGTCTTTTCCTTCATTAGCAGACTCAACAACCATTCTAGCTTGGTCGAATGTCAAATGCTCTCGTAAGTTTTTCATTCAAATATGCCCTTCTTTATTTTGCGCGAGTGCTTACTTTATTAAGTGTGCTATCTGCGCCTTTGTCAGCACTGTCAGGCTTGCCTTTCTTTTCAGCACCGTGTCCTGCTGGAACAGTTTTGCCTGCTTTAGCTGCTTTACCACCTGGAACATTAATGTTGCCAGTTGACATATCTTTTGGTGAAGTATCATTTAGTGGTGAACCTTTCAGTGCACCTTTATTTGCTTCGCCGCTGTTTTCGTCTTTGCTTTGATTTAGGTTTGACGCTGTGCCACCCATGTCGTTCTTCATATTGTCAACTGTAGACTTTTTGTTTACACCGCCGTCTTCACCTTTGCCTTTTGATTCAGCACCGTGACCACCTGCAACTTTTTCTACATACTCACGCATTTGTTCTGCGCTTGACTTTTCGTCAACTTCTTCGTCAGCTTCGTCAACTTCTTCGTCGTCTGCTTCGTCAACTTCTTCGTCGTCAGCTTCAAATGCAAATGACTCTTCTTCAGGCTCTTCTTCGCCTTCGTCGTCACCTTCGTCATCCATGTCCATGTCCATGTCCATGTCATCTCCAGCTTCGCCTTCTTCACCTGACATCAGTTTTTCAAATTCTGCTTTGAGTTCGTCTAGAGCATCTTCTAGATCGTCAACACGATCTTCAACTTCATCGTCGCCGCCTTCGTCGTCCATGTCCATATCCATGTCCATGTCGCCTTCTTCGTCGTCTTCAATGTCGCCCATCATGTCGTCGCCTGCGTCGCCGCCCATCATCATGTCGTCATCTGCTTCTACTTCAAACTCGTCAAGGTCAAAGTCTTCAGACATTTTTTCATCTTCGTCTTCATCTTCGTCCTTGGCTTCTTCAACTTCTTCTTCGTCCTCTTCTTCAACTTCTTCGTCTTCTAGAAGAGACTCATAAATCTCTCTTGACTTTTCAACCACGATTTCGTGGAAAAGCTCTTGTGCGCCGTCACGGTCTTCGTTTACAAGACGCTCCAGCATTTCTTCAAATTTTGTACGGTCCATTTTATTCTCCTGTAAAAAGTAATATCATACCGCGGTACGATACGGGCTGTCAATTATATTTACTACATATACGTGAAAATGTCTTTGAAAAGGCCGGATTTTGACTGATTTTTGTCAAAATTTTTCAAAGATTGTGATTTTTTTTAAATTTTTCTTGGCTTATGTGCTCTATGTTACTTAAACCTGTTAGTTCTTTTGGGATAAATCCCCCTTCTTCCATTACTCGATAGTACTTAATATTCGGATGCTCTTTTATGGTTATAGTGGTTTGTTTTAACCAGTTACCGTAAAATGTAGCACGGTCTGTAGACTTCTTGTAATTTGTAGTATCAGCAAACAGATTATTAAAATATCTACCATCAGCTTTGCCTTTGTAGTCAAAGCCTAAAATATATATCTCTTTGTAGCCATGTTGACTGGCTAACCAAAGTGCAGTTGGCCCTGAACTCCAGCCTTTGCTAGGATTAAACAGGTTTAAATTTGGAATATTTCGGTAACTTCTGTTAGGATTTGTCCAAAGTTCGTTTTCAAGCTGATATCCTGTTCTTGAAATCTCTATAACCATGCGTGTGTCTACGGCAATTAGATAATCGGGCGTAAATGTTCTGTATAGTGCATTGCATCCGTAAATTTTACCTTTGCCCTTCAGTTCTACAGGTTCAACAAAGGCACGACTGGTACCATTGCCTAATACGAATGCTAAATCTTCTCTTAATTCTGCTTTCGGAATTTTAACAGGAGGATTTGGAGGAACAGGTGTTCCTGTTTTTTTAGCTCTTTTAATAGCCTTAAGTCTGCGCTTTTCTTCTTTTGATATTTCTGGATTGTTATGTTCGGACATTACATACCTGTTTCAGCGTTTGCTGCAATTCCGTACATTTGTTTTACAAAATGAAGGTCTTTTTTGCGCTCTTCAACAGATAGCTCAGAAGCTTTGCGGATGCGATTAAGCTGTTTCAGTGTTAATCTTACTTTGCGGGTGTCATCAAAGTCAACAGGTGACTCGTCATACTCTGGCTCATAACGAGTATCTTCTACGCTGTCCAGCGTGTCTTTATCAAAGTAAAATAATTCTCTAAGTATCATGACAGTGTATTTATATCGTTTGTTCAGTTGACGGTGCTTCACCTCCGCCTAGCTCTTGTCCTGTAGCAGTTTCAGGTGCTTCGCCTTCTCCGCCTTCTATTGCGCCAGCATCAGCGTCAATTTCATCTTCTACTCCGCCAAGGTCGCCTTCGATGCCTGCGCCACTTATTCCGGCACCACGCATTTCTGCGCTGGCATCAGTTGGTAAAGGCTCTAGGTTCTCTTCGTTTTCTTCTCTCCACAGACGTTCATTCTCTGCTAGCTCCTCTTCGCTCAGTCCTAGGAAGCGTTTTAGGGCAAAGCGATTTGAAATATACGGTATAGCCGCCATCTGTGTGTATGTTGGCACACGAGCATTGTCAATTTCACTCTGTCTATAGCTGGCAAAGTTCTGTGGCTCTTGGAATTTAAGTGAAAACATGTTAGTATCAATGTTCACACCTTTTTCTAATAGATATCGTTTGAACTCTGTGTCAAATTCTTCAATAATAAGTCCTTGCAACCTTTCACAATAGGTATTGAATCTAAGTTCTTGAATGTATGCCGTTCCTACTCTACCATCGTTGTATTGAGAGCTTGCGTCATCAGCTCCGGTAGGCAAATATGAACTCGGGATTCGTAAGCCGCGTACAAGCTTATTAGTAAAGTATCTAAGATCATCGATTTCTCCTAGGTTTGTTCCACCTGGTAATGTTTCTACTTTGGACCCTCTGCCTTCCGCTGTTTGTGGGAAGAAGTAATCTTCGTTGATTGACAGCGGGTTATATGAACTGTCTATGACATTCTGACCGCCCCCTGTTGCCGATGGGATACGTCTTTGATGTATTTCCGTTTTTACACGCTCAACAAACTGCATAGCAAGGTGAGTTGGCATGTTGCCCACATCAACGTAGAATACTCTTCTTTCTGGAGCTCTCTGAACACGATAGATAATAATCGCATCTTCAAGCAATTCTTTTTGTTTGTAAACTTTGAATACTGTTTCCAGCAAACTATTACCAAACGGATAATTCTTGTCCAATCCTTCTGACAGACTCAAATGCACAACATGTTCTGCACCAACAGTGATTTCATTTTCTTCGTTCATCCAGCGATTGCCGGCATTTGTAGGCGAGTTGCCTGTCATACCTCGCACACCGCCCGTTAAATAACCTTGTCCGCCGCCAGTAACTTGACCGTTAGTTTCGTATGGTGTAGTTGCTACCATGTCTTTGAAGTTTACATTGAAATCTTTGATCACATACTGTTCTGGAGTCTTGCCTTCGCTTTCGTTTACGATAATTTTAGTAACGTTTGCAGGATCTACATGGAACCACTTTTTGGTTTCTGGATCTCTAATAAAGACTTGATCGCCATACTTGAATGTGTTGCGGAATAGTCTAAACATTCTTGTATCAAACTTTTGTATTTTATACCACTGTTGCAGATACTGTTGTATAATAGTGGTTTCTGAATTTGTTGCTTTCTGTTTGAAATCGATTCGAAAGTTAGTGCCGTTCTGTTGATTCTTTTGTGTGCAAAACTCTGCGAGAATATCCAGTGCGGCATTGACTTCTGAGTCCATATCCATTACATTATACTGTCCATAGCGTTCCACACGATTTGGTGTGCCCATGTACACGTCTGGAAGATATGAAGAATAGTTAGAGCGTGCAGGACCGGCCTGACCGTTGCTGGCTCGTCCTGAGAACGGAGAGTAGCTGCCGTCTGGGTTGTTACCTGTTTGTACAGGTGTGAAATACTTTTTCCATGACATATGTTATCCCCTACTGTCCGATATTCTGCCTTTGCTTATGTCGCCACCGATGCTTTTGGTGTTTCTTTCAATCTTCTTGAGATAGTCTGAAGTCTGCGTCGTAGTTGCTAAAAGAGCATCCATCGTTCTATTTAAGCGATTTCCGCCTTCTCCGCCACCTGTCGTGGCTGTTGCGGCGGTTGCACCTTCTGGCAGGTCTAGTCCTTGATTTTCAGACAGCACACCGTTTAAATTTTCTAATGTGGTAACAAGGTTTTCCATTGCTTCTCTATAATTGTTCACGTTGTCAGAATCAAGTTCATTAAGATTTGCAAAGTCAGTTGAGTTAGCCGGCGTCTGCGACAAGGATGCATTCACAACTTGTTTATCAATACCAACTAGCTGTGATTCTAGTTCTTTTACTCGTTGTTTGCGCTCTTGTAAATTTTCCAGTGCATAGTCTAATTTGACATTGGCACCCATGAGCATGTCGTTAGTTACTGAGCTACCAGGCTGTGCAAAATTATTTTCTAACAATTGCAGTCTATTTTGTGCATTAGATACACTACGCTCTGCTGACAAAAGCCAATCATTTGCTTTGTCAAGTTTTTCTTTTATTTCAGAGGTTTGTGTTTCGAATTCTGCTTTTTCAGCTTCGGGATCGTTACCAAACAGTGCATCCCCTACAGTAGACAGTAATCCTTTTTTAGGAAGAACATCTAGATTAGAGATAGCTTCTGAAAATGAATTTATACTGCTGGCATTTTGCTTTACAGCATCTCCATCTATATCTGCGTCTGCAAACTGTTTTAGTTTGTCTAACGGGCTGTCACCGCCGAAGAATCCTGCAATACCTTCTGCCACACTGCCTACCATGTTGCCAATGCCGCTCACAACTGATCCTGCACCAAATGCAGCCATTGCACCTGTCATTGCAATCATACCATCCGCTGCGCTTTTTAATCTTGCGCCATCGAGGTCTTCGAAGCTCTTCATGCCTTCAGCAAAGCTAGGCAGTGCATTGCCTACTAACCATGTAGCGCCTGCAATGCCTGCGCCAATTAGCGTAATTGCTCCACCAACTGCTGCAGCACCTAACGCTATCAAAGGTGCTTTTGCTCCGGCGCCTGCTAGGGCATTTGTGATGCCTTCTAGAATTCCTCCACCGATTCCGCCCAGTGCTCCTCCAATGTTGCCGCCGATTTTGCCGCCTGTAGTTTGGCTGGGCTTTAGACTAGGTCCAGGTGCTTTTGTAGTTGTACCCCCGCCGGCAGTTCCGCCGAATAATCCGCTAAATGCTTTTCCGACTACTGATGTTACTGCTTTTGCAGCAAACAATAAACCAATACCTGCAACTAATGCATCTAAGACCGGACCCATAAATAGATCACCTATAAAGTCACCAATTTGTCCGCCAATATCGTCAACGATTTCTCCAAAGCTCATGCCTTTAAAACTTGCAATCCAATCAAAAAATTGATTAGCTAATTCTGAAGCTTGTTTTCCGAGCTCTTCCATCTTGGCTACGCCTTCTTCGCTTCCTAACCAATCACCTAGTGTTTTTAGTCCAGCGCCAATTGTTTCAAATACACCACTTTTTATAAATGCAGTGGTTATGACTCTTCTAGCTTCTCTTACTGCTCCTTCAATTTGATTCATACCGGTAGTAAGATCGTTTGCAGCGTTTGTTTCTGCGTTTGCTTTAGCAATAGCCTCTTCAATGAGTTTTTTGTTGACATTGCCGTTTTCGTCAAGGAATTGTACACCCTGCTTAGTCATTGCACTAAACATTTCCAACATTTCGCTGCTGACGCCATCTAACCCTGCAGAGCCTGCTTTCAATACACCTTCCATGTTTCCGGCTGCTTCTAATGCTGATACCATAGAGTCAACCTGTGTTTTTTGCATTTGACTGTCAAATTGATCTGCACTGGTAGATGCATCTCTAGCAGCTCGTCCTAGATCTGTGAGACCTTCGTAAACTCCTGGCATAGTAGCTGCCATTATTTGAGTTTCTCTTGTTAACGGCCCCATTCCTAACACTGCTTGCTTAACCGCTTGTGCTCCAGCTTCCCCGAATTGAGCAGAAGCCATTGCCATTGCTTTGTTTACTTTGTCCCTTTCCTTTTCATCTAGCTTGGCCATTTCCATTTGAAATGCAATATCGTTTTGCTTGGCCATTTGCTCCTGTTTAATTTGGTCAATATCTTTACCTGTCAGTTTACTCAGTGTGGTAAGATTTTTTGCGTAATCTGCGGCAGCGGCGGCTTGTGATTTGGCATCACGACGCTGAGCAACAGCTCCTGCACGATTTAAATTCTGATAATCGATAAGAGTTTCATTTATTTCTTCAAAGCTGAAACCCATATTCATAAGTTGCAGTCTATTATCTCCAAGTTCTCTGTTTAAATCAGCTAGACGTTTTGCACCGCCAGTAACAGTTCCGCCAAAGGATGAAAGATCTGCAGATCTATTTGCAATCAGATTTGAAAATTGGTCAAGTGTAAGATAAGTTTCAGCTGCGGCTAATCGCAAATCTGTTAAGCTGTTATTAAACGCTCCGCCTACACTGCTTAATTCTCTAAATGCAGTCATAGAATCATCTAGATAGCCGGTTAGTGGCGTTAGCAGGCTTCCTATTCCCGGAATGTGTCGGGCAAAATCAGAAAGTTGACTACCGCCACTTATAAGTTCTTTGGCAAAATTACCTACTCCAACTGAAGCGGCAACTAGTCCAGTTGTGATCATGCTTCCCGCTTTGCTTAGAGCACTCGCATGATTTTCTACGGCTTCGGTGCCTTCTTTTAAAGCTTCTCTGTTTTCTGTAACAACAGTGATAGAGTCGTCAAAGCTTTGGGCGAGCTTCTTGGCTTTTTCTGCACTCTTCTTGGGATCGAAGCCTTCTTTTTTGGCAAGGAATTCAACAGCCTTGACCAGACTTTCCAGAGTAGCTTCAGACGCGACGCCGCCTTTGCCTACATTACCAATGTCTACTGTTTCGTCTGCCAACTGCGTGATTCCTAGTTAAATGCGCATATAAATATATTATATATATAATGGTATAGTGTATTTATACGGAGCAAAAAATGCCAGAATTCGATCCAAACAGTTTTCAAGGGAATCAGCAAAATCCCCTTCAAAAGTACTTTAGACAGGCGAAAGTTTATATTACCCTGCCCAGCCAAGGGCAGTGGTATCCCAACGGGACTTTAGATTATCCAGAAAACGGTGAACTGCCTGTGTTTGCAATGACTGCTAAAGACGAGTTGGGCATGAAAACTCCAGACGCACTGCTAAACGGACAAGCCACTGTTGATGTTATTCAAAGCTGTGTGCCTAATATCAAGGACGCATGGCAAATGCCCAGCATTGATCTAGATGCCGTGCTTATTGCAATACGAATTGCTACTTACGGCGAGCAGCTTGATATTACTACGAAAATTCCAAACATCGGTGACGAAAAAGATTACGGTGTTGACCTAAGAACTGTATTGAATAAATTAGTCACAGTGCATTTCGAAAGCACTGTTTTTATCAATGACATGAAAGTCGAGCTGCGTCCGTTGACCTACAGAGAATTTACCAACAGCAGTCTCAAAACATTCGAAGAGCAAAGAATACTGAGATTAGTAAATGACGAAAGCATTCCAGAAGAAGAAAAGCTTGCTCGATTTAATCAAAGCTTTAAGAAATTGACAGACTTAACCGTAGACATGCTTGCCAATGCTGTTACCAGCATCTCTGTAGACGGAACAACAGTAACTGATCAAAATCACATCTCAGAATTCATTATTAATTCTGACAAACAGTTTTTTGGCGGAGTAAAGGATCATTTCGAATCGCAGAAAAAGAAATTTGAAATTGAACCCATGACTATTCATACCACTGAAGACGAACAAGAAAGAGGGGCACCTGAAACTTTTGAAATTCCTATTACGTTTGATCAATCAAATTTTTTCGCATAAGGATGCTTACCTGGAGCCTTGACGAAATTTTAGCGGAAGCTAAGAAATTAGAAAAAGAACAGAGTGCATTGAGGGAAGAACTTTTAAAGATCTGTTGGTACATGCGAGGTGGCGTTACCTTAGACGAAGCTTATGCTATGAGTTATCAGGATAGATCGATAGTGGGAGATATTGTTAAAGACAACATGGAAACCACTAAGAAGTCGGGCTTGCCTTTCTTTTAGGAATCAACATCTGCTTAACTTGGGCGGCAATACCCAGTTTCTTAATCTCAGCTGCAAGCGTCTGTACATCAACCTGTGCAGTAGACTGGCCTGCTTGTGTTTTCTTAAGATCAACATTATTGTTTGAACCTACAGTACCGATCTGCTCGTCTGATAATCCTGCTTGACTGAGAACATTCACAACACTGGCAGTGTCTGTAGGTGATCCCATTTTTTTCCAAATACGATTCAACTTGCCTGCTGTTACCTGTTGACCTAGTTCTTTGCCTACTGCCTTTATACCTTGACCTGCTTTTTCTGCACCTTTGCTGGCAACTTTACCGATAGCATCTGCGGCTTTACTTGCCATGCTCATTATGCCTGCTTCATAAAGTTCAAGCTCGTCCCATAGTTGTTCATCTAGTGATTCGCCAGTAGGTTTACCGAAAGCATTTGTAGTTAACCAATCTATAGCCCATTGTTTATCTTGACGTGATGCATTTTCCCAAGCATCATTGCCTATCATTTGTTTAAGAAAATTTTCTACCTCAAATGTATCGTTGCCTATAGCATCTTTTACTGCGTCTGGTCTCACACCAAAATATTCAGCGGCTTGTCTAGGATTCATGTCGCCATCTGCTTTCACAATATCAAAATCTTCAGGAGTCCAATCTTCCGCATCGACATTCATTCGAAGTTCATAAGCTTTTTCAAAATCTTCTAGTTCGTTCCAGTCTGCACCCTGTCTTGGATCAGCTTCTGGTTCTGCTCCTGTCTCTGTATCTGTAGAGGACGAAAATGTATCCTTAACACTTTTTAAGTTATCAGGATTCTTTTCTAAAACGCTAAAGGTGCCATCGCCGTTATCAACAACTGCTCTATCTGAAACACCTCTGGGCCAGCCTTCTGCTCTTTCGGCAGCAGCTTTTGCGGCTTGTTCCGTAGGATAGTTTTTGCCAGTAGTTACAGCATCAGCTTGAGGTTCGTTTGCGCCTGTCTCTGGATCTGTACCACCGTCTGGAACTTGATTAACACCAGTTGGTCCTTCCCCTCTAATGTCGTTGACGTAGTCTTGTGCTTCCTTACTGAAAGAACCTTGCATACCTCCGCCGTTGCTTTGAACTATTCTGTCGTATTCAGCAACTTCGTCCGGAGTTAAGAAAGTATTACCTTGCACAATCTTGCCTTCTATGCTGGCTGTGAAATCATCTGGGTAGTTGCCTTCGATAGTAACATTGTCTGCAAGTTTTTCCAACATGGCATCGTTCATAGAGCCCATGTCTCCCCACTTGGCAAACTGTTCATCAGCTAGATTGTTAGCAAACATCTGTCTAAACTGATCTTCACCGACTTGACTGAGATCAATGTCTGATAAATCAGCATCAACACTAAAGTCAGCTTCACCTTCAACTCCTGTAGGATCAATGTCAAAGCCATCCAACACAACGTTGCCGATTGCACCTGCAATAGCACCAATGGCCGCACCTTTGAGACCTTTACCTACCGCAGTGCTCAGTTTATCACCTTGCAGTGTGCTGTTGGCCATTCTCAAGAATAAACCTATTACACCACCTGATACCATACCGGCGCTTGCAAAGCCAAGTATCAAAGTCATTGCACCTATAATAAATGCACTTTTGGCAGGATTGCTTTTTGAATACTCTTTCCATGCATCAACACCAGCTAATATTTTTTTACCACCGGGCATAGAAGACACTTTGTTAGCAATCTGACTGCGCAGTTTGTCAAACTGTGCGTCTATGTTCTGTATAGGACCTGTTTCTTGTGCAGCCTTAGCTAGTTTTACAATCTCATCCTTCATCTTGGAAGTAACTTGAGCTGTGGCTGCACCTGTTTTGCCCAGTGCTGTTTTGTTGTCTACAGTGACTTCTTCTGCGTTTTGAAATATCTGTTGTATTTGGTCAGCTGTAAGTTCTGCTTCTAGTAACACAGAAAGCTGTTCCATTAACGGCCATACCTGTGTTTCCCAACGTCCTAGATATACCTGCTGACGCTCAGTAAGAACCTGCCAGCTTTCATTTAACAGTTGAGCAGATTTATATTCTCTTATGGTAACTTCTTGTAACTTCATAGTAAACTCGCTAGTTCTTGCTTTTGCTGATCAGTCAATGCGTCAAGCTGTTGTTTAATGTTCATAGGTATACCTGGAGTTTCGGGTTTATCACCTATCACAGGTTTGTCTTGAGGAGTAAATGGTTTGCCAGTATTAGGATTGATCAGTGCAGTTCTAGGCACATTCGCAGTAAACTCACCTGCTTGTACTTTTACATGTGCATCATCTTTGCCTTTGTCAATCACAACAGCTTCTTTTTCTTTGCCGTCTCGGCCTTTAAATTTCACTTGTTGATTAGGTGCAAATTTTATTTCTGCACTCTGCTCCCCGCTACCACCGTCAGTATCGCTGCCGGACGAATCGTCGTTGCCTTGACTCACACCTGAACGCTTGTTCATAGCTTCGGATGCAACAGTCATTAGAATGTCGTTTAGTTGCTGTTTGGTTAAAGTACCACTTGGAATATTGGCTTTGGTTTGATGTTTCTTGACTTGTTTAATAAACGTGCTCAGGTCTTCGCCAGTGGCCTGTTTCATGGTCTTTTGATTTTGACCAAGATACCCGTTAAATTCTTTGTGTAATATGTTTGCAGTATCACCTAGGTCAGCTTTTGAAGCAATATTAGCAGCTTTACTTTTAGCAGCACCACCGGGTACTTTGTTTAGCACACGTGAACCTATTTTTTTAGCAGCCTGTCCTATCATACCAGCAGGTACTTCATCCAGCTGTTCTATTTCGTTGATCTTCATGAATTTTCCAAACAATGATATAATATTTATCGATAGATAGAATATCTACTTCGTAGATATTAGTTTTCGCTTATCGCTCAAACTACATTTATCATTAAACGAAACGAAGTGAAGTAATAGTTTCATGTAGATCGTTTAGGTCAGACGGAACCTCTTTGGGTTCCATCAAAAAAAAGCTTCATGTGAGTCATGCTCATGCCGAGACTTTGGAAACAGGTATTTGGTTTATACACAACTCCCCGGGCTCTGAC
>Ga0102945_1000107_pt1 | contig 28350 bp, 18 predicted proteins | sample SalPonred_H2O_MG_FD_78207 | JGI IMG/M metagenome (GOLD analysis project Ga0102945, IMG submission 78207) | Salt pond water microbial communities from South San Francisco under conditions of wetland restoration - Salt Pond MetaG R2_restored_H2O_MG ...
ATACGTACAGGGTTATTATCACTCCAGTTAATATAGTTTACAGCGGATATAGTTTGTAGCATAGCCGAACGTGTATTCATCCACATAATAACACCAATAGATCCGTTAATATAGTCTAAAGCAGCATTAGCTTCTTTACCTAAGTTAGAACCTCTACTTTTACCAGTCTTCATACGAGCGATTATATCATTTAAATTCTTAACATAATCTTTACCGTATGCAGCTTCTAATTTAATTAAGTTTTCTTTATTAAATATTTCTTTTACATTAGTGTCCCATTGCTCTAAAAATTTAGGTCTAACACCTTCGGTAGCATGCGTAAATAAATCGTATCGTATATTACTTGAAAACCATTGTTCAGAAGGCTCAAATAAATTGCCTTTCACAATAGTTTTAATACCGTCGGCGTAAGCTTTTAATCTTTTATCTTTAACAACGGCTATTCTAAGTTTAGCAGCTTCTATGTTTTGTATACCTGGTATTTCAAACCCAGCTTGGTTCCATAAAGCTACCCGTACAGCTTGATCTGCATTAAATCCTAATTCAGCTAAAGTTGCTTTAGTCTCTTTAGATACAGTACCTTCTATTTCGCCTAACTGTTTTTCTATAGATTTATAGTCTTCTGCTAAGTTTTGTTTATATGTACTAATAGCTTGTTCACCTGCGTTGTAAGGATCTAATAAATGCTCTTTCATAAAAGCCATATCTTTATCTCCTTGCTTACCTTTTCCGTAAAGTTTATATAACAATCCAGCAAAATCTTCTGCATTAGGTGGTAAGTAAAAATTAAATTTACCTTTTGTTCTACCTATATTAGCAGCTTTTGAAGCAGATAATGGAGCTTTAGCAGATATGCCTGTCTTTCGCTCAATCATATTAGCTACTACTTCACCTAGATTAGATTCCTTAGCTTGCTTAACAATTTCATTATCTTTAGTAGCTTTAATAATTTCTTGATTACTTGCCTCAGCTTTAGAGTCTATTTTTAAACCCTCTACAACTCTATTGTAACCTCTTTCTATATAACGATCATATAAGGTTTTATCTGGGTTAAATATGTCTATAACGGTCTTTAAATAATCTACATTAAATTTTCCATTTTTAACATCTTCTTCGCTACCTATTTTTACAGCAAAATCTTTATAGTAAGTTAAACCCACTTTTTCGTCAGCCCTAGTTTGAGCTTTACTTTCTCCTAAAGCACTTTCATAAGTTAGCATTATTTCTTCTATTTTACTAGAGTCTAATTCATTATTTATAAATGCACTAATAAATTCTGCGGACGCAATAGATTTTGCTTTTATATGTTGATCTGTTTTTTTACCTTTAAAAGGTATTAAGCTATAATACTTTTTAGCAGAAAACAATCTAAATCCTTGTTTAGAATTATCTAAGAAAAAAGGAATAACTGTGCTTTGCATAAATTTATCAAAACTTTTTTGACCTTCTTCTCTTTTTTTATTTCCAAGTAAGTTTAAAACATTTAAAGTATATTTAAAAAAGTCGTTTCTTAATTCTTGTTCTTTTTTATATTTTTTTAGTAAATCTTTATTGTTTAAAAGACTGTTTTTTACACTTTCATTAGTGGCTCTAGAAGCAGAAACAGCATTTTTATATACGTTGTTAAGCTCGCTATAATATTCAGATAAATTAAATACTCCTTTTAATTTCTTTTCTAAAGCTTTACCTTCGTTATATAGAGCAACGTCTAATTCCTTTAGTTTTTCAAATTTAGATCCTACCTTATTATTGTTTGATTTTAAATTTTGATTAAACAAGCTTCTATTAAATATTAATCCTTGAGGAATTAATACTTTTTCTTTGTTTATTTGAGCTAATCTAAGTACAATTCCTTTACCCTTGTTGGTATAAGATATAGTACCATCCGCGTTTTCTTTTTTATCAAAGCCTTTAACTGTTTCGCCTTTTAGCAATTTTTGATATTCATTTATTTTATCTTCATTAGTCTGTTTAAAAAATACAACATCACTTCTGTGACTATCAAATCCTAAAAATCTAGATAAAAATCTATTAGTTTGAGCACTTTTTTTGACCTTATCTCCAAATCCTAGTTCAGAAAATACTTTAGGAAAAAAGCTAACTAATTCGTTTGTAGCATTTAAAAAATCTTTAACCTCATTACCATCCATTTTTAAACGATTGGTTAAAGGGTATTTATGAATAGGGTTTAAAACATTATACATGTAAGATTCTGTTCCTGACACCAACTCGTTTATTTCTTCTATACCTGCGTTTATTAGTTCTGGATATTCAGCTTCTAACATTTCTCTAAGTCCATTCTTTAATTCATTATCTTCAGGTAAGTCACTAAATACTTTTCCTTGAGAATGCCATAACACAAGCTCATTTTCAACTTCTGTTTGGGTTTTATTAATTAAAGAAGCAAGTTCTTTTGTAAATTTAGAGAAAGCAACAGTAGGGTTGTTTCTATCTAATGACTTAGCTATAACAGCTACATAGTTATCTATAAGATCATTACTTAATTCTTCTTGTCTAGACTCAATCTGCTTTCGCATATCTTCTTTACTAAGAACCTCCATAACTTTATCAAAGCCTTGTTCTGTAGCTAAAGCCTCTAGTAAAGACCTTCTACGACCATCAATACGTTTCGTTCCGTCACCTATAAAGTATTTTCTCCACTCAGCCAATGCTAATGGTCTCTTTGTAAATATTTTATTACCTTGAGCTGTTTTTTCACGAGCTTGCTTACCTGTTTTAGGATCTATTACAGGCTCTTTAAAATCTGCAAATCTTTTATTAATTGCTGATTGACTTAAATAATCTTTATATAAACTAAAAGTTTTATCTATAAACTCAGTATATTTAGGGGTAGGCTCATAATTATCTTTTAATCCTCCAGCAGCTTTTTCCATTTCTGGAATTAAATAAGCTTTTGCCTCTTCAATCATTTGAGCTTTAGTACTAGCTATCTTTTTAAATGATCTGTCTGCAGCGCCGTATTTTTGTTCTACAACTTTAGGTGTTCTAGCTTTTATTATTTCAGTGGTTCCGTCTGGTAAGTATACTCTAGCTTTATTACTTTCTAGCATAGCTACTCTCAATGTTCTACCTTCCGAATCTCTTATAGTACCCACGATCTTAGCGTCTAAATCTTGAAGCTTTGTAGACATTAATATTCTTTCACCTATTTCCTCAGATCTTTTAGCATACTCAGGAGGCATACCCATTTTAACTTCAGCTTTTTTACGGCTAACCCTAGTGTAATTTTCATGTGAAGAAGTATCTACAAATCCATCATTAACCTCTCCAGTACCACCAAAACCTTCGTCTGTAGTTAATTTATCAGCTTTTTCTTGTACTAACTCAACTGTTTTACCTAAGTCAGGGTATTTATTTTGTATAATACCTAATATTCTTTTAGGTAGATTACCATATATATGTGAAGTTAAAGAAGCGCCTTTAGCTGGATCCCAAGTTCTTACTAATGCTGGTATACCATTATAACCTGGACGTGTTTCGATCATTACATCATTAGCAATTAAGTCTAATGTATATTCATCCATACCAAACAAGTCTCTATACTTATTAAGCATTTTCTTAACAATAGGTTCAAACTCTAAACCTACCATTAGCCCAGCACTTGAAGGATCGTCTTTATATTCTTCGTATACGTTATTTGCTCTTGTAAAAATATCGCTTTTAGTATTGTCATCAATATCTATACTTTTACTAAATACATCAGCTACTTCTTTATTTTTTGTAGCTTTTATATTTTCATTAGCTAATTTTATTGTAGCTCTTGATAGCTTGCCTTTTTTAAATTCTCTATTATAATCTTTAATAAAGTTTATAGCTCCTTGTTCATCAAAATCAATATTAGTAAAACCTATTTTATTAAAAATTCTTCTAATAAAATCTTTTATACGAGTAAATACATTGTTATTAATTTTGTCTAAATTGTTAGCCGCAAATTCAGAAAATTGAACAAAATACTCTTCATAATAGTTATTTAAATTATAATTTTCTATATTAGGGTTGTTTACATCGGCCATATATTTAGCCATAATATCATTAAATGCTTTTGCAACGTCTTTATCAAGCTTAGCTACTTCAGATTGCAAACTTTCATACATTTGTTTTGCTGCACTAGGATCGTTAGCTAATCTATTTTTAAGTATTTTATGCAATAATTCATGCTGAGCAGTGGTAGTAATACCTAGCTCTTTCATTTTATTTTTATTTAATACTAAATATTCCTTATTAGGATCATTAGAATCAGTAATAAAAAAACCAAAACCAGATTCATATTCTTTAATTCTTTTATTTATTTGATCTTCGGTTCTACCTGCTTTTTTAAGTATACTTACAATTTGTTCCTTAGCACTAGATCCTTCAGAAGCTTCAACTACATTAAGTTCAGAATTAATATCTAATTTTTTTAATATTTTTTTAGCTTTATCTATTGCTTTATCTGTCTCAACACCTTTTGCGTTATCTATAGCAATTTTCTTTAAAGACTCGTTTATATTATTTATTTTTTCTTTTTTGTCTTCAACTAATTCAGGTGTTTTACCTTCTATTTCTTTTGTTAATTTATTTTTTTCAATAATTAAATCAATTGCTTTTCCTTTGTTTTCCGCTGTAAACTCTTTAGGTAAGCTCATATTAGCATTCCTAGTTTCTAGTACAACTTCTTTTTTGTTTTCTAGATCAGCAACAACTTCAGGATCATTAGATTCTTTTATTGATAAATCAATCTCTTTTAGTTTAGCATTAAATAAAGCTTCAGTACTTTGGTCATTTAATTTACCAGCAATCATTCTGCTAGCCGATTTTACTTCAGCTATGGATTGACTTTTAATATTTCCCCCAATACCTGTTACAGCCGATACAAGGAAACCTGTACCTCCTGCTTCAAATAATTGTTTAGGATCCACTTCAGCTCCAGATGCCGATGCTTGAATAACTTCTTGAAGTACTTCCGTAATAGCTTCTGTAGCACCTGTTTGAGTATTTGCAATTGCACCATTTGCAACACCTTTTAAGAAACTTTTATATCCACCTCTTAATATAGATTTTGCACTAGCATTAGTAAATGCTTTTATTGTTTTACCAGCTCCAAATCTTTCTAATTGTCCAGCAACAAATCCACCTCCAATAGCTTTAGCTTCTAAACTGTTTATAAAATCTTTATCTCTTAATATTTCAGCTCTTTGTTCTACAGATGGTATTTCACCTTCTTTAAGGTTAAATCTTTTAGCGGCTTCTATATCGATACCTTCCGAGTAAATGTCACCTCCAATTTGAGCTCCACTTGATATACCTAAAGTAACAATTGATAATCCCATTTGAGGCAATTGATCAGCAGCTAAACCGATTAAGTTACTAACTACATCGTTACCTTTTAAAACTTCATCAAATTCATTGTCATTCCATTGTTCAATAGCTAAAGCTTCGTCTTGTAATTCTAAAAATTTAGATCCTATTTTATTATATTGTTCTTCGTTATTTTTTTGAAACTGTTTTTCAAATTCTTTAAAACTACCTTCTTTATAATCTTTACCAGCAACTTGAGCTCTCCACAATGTTTCGTTACCCGATCCATACAAATCTTGTTTAGGTATAAATCTCCAGCTGTTTTTAACATCAGTTTTATCAACTACCCAAGCACCTTGTGTGTTTTCATTTCCGTATTGCTCTACCTCTTTTTTAACCCTTTCAAATATTTCTTCTTTTTCAACTTCATCAGCTAAGCCTAAACTTACACCTGTTTTAGCTAAACGATTACTAATACCTCTACCGGAAGAAATAATGTTTTCAGCATAGTTAGCAATTTTAGCTATAGGTAATGCTGTAAATTTATCTAAGCTTTCCGCCGTGTCCATTACTTTCAATAAAGTAGGAGAATCTTTACCCTTTAAATAGCGATTTAATTCAGGTTCTCTTATTTCCTGTGCAACACTATTGAAAGCAGCTACTACTCTATTATATTCAGGATTTTTAGAAACAGCTTTATTTAAATTATTATTATACCAGCTTTGTACTTTATTTTGTAATTCATCTATTTTTTCCTGAGTAACATTTTCAGGAATATCTAAACCCATTTGTTTTTTTGTAGTAGCTACAAAGTCTTTAAGCTTAGGTTTTAAATTTTCTTTTTCTACAGGTATTATCTGTTCTTGTACAATTTTATTATTTTTGAAAAAATTACTTGTAAAATTTTTATCAAAATCTTTTATCGCTTTTTCATTATTAAAATCTAAAGTACCAAATTCAGATTTAGGTGCATTAGCTTTAGCTTTATCGTAAGATTCTTTTACTTGATCTTTTATTTCAGAAACATACTTTGTTCCTGGTATTAATTTATCATCTATGTAATTTATAATGTTTTCCTCATCTTCTGCAGACACAGGTGTATCGTTAGGTAAACTTTTTAAAGGTTTGTACCCAAAAGTTTCTCTAGTTTTATTTACTTTTTCTAAGTCCGAAAAAGTACCCTCCGATATTAATTCCCCAACTTTTGGTTTTGCTGCATCTTGAACCGGCTCCACACTTGCAGCTGTTACTGTCGAGCCTTTTGCTTTTTTTGCGTATTGCTCTTTATAAAGTTTTGTTACTTCAGCAATTCTTTCTTCTGATCTACCAGCATCTCTCATTCTTTTAATAAGAGCTTCTAATTCATTAGGATCTATTTTACTCATATTTTTTTATTTTTTATATTGCATAAAGTTAGTAAGATCGGAATATGCATCTGTTTTATCTTCAGGTTCTATATTATTAGTAGTTTGATTATCCAATGCTAATGGAGGGTTTTCGTAAGGTACTTGTAACCATTTCATAAGATCATATTGAGATATTTTTTGGTATTCAGCATCAGGAATATCTTTCCTTATTGCTATGTTACCATCAATTACTCTTAGTTCATAAGGAGTAGTATTCATGTCTCCTCCTCCTTTATACGTAAATCTATACGTTGTAGCTCCTCCAAATGTTTCACCATTTTTAAGTAAATCTCCTGCTGCATTTGCTACTAACTCTCTTTCTTTTAAAGTTCTACCTCCGTATACGTTTGGGTAATTTGTACTACCGCTGGGTTTATCTTTTTTGCTTTTTTGAATAAACTTAGGATTCTGAGGTAATCCGTTGTTTACATCGTCTAAAGCGCTATCTAAGGTACTTAAAAAGAAATTCTTAAGGTTACTATAGTTTTCAGGTTTATAAAGCTCCTGAGGTATCTCTATGTCGCTAAAACCAGGTAATAAATCATCTTGTATTAAGGATAATAAAGATTTACGTCCTCCTTTATCAATTATAGACTTAATTCTGTTTTTTTGTAACTTTAAAGATGCATTAGGTACTCTATATCTAGAAGCTGCTAATTTATCTGCAACATTTAATACAGTGTTTGCAGTATCAGTTGCTTTCAATGTGTAATCAGCTATATCACTATATCTTTTAAATTGACCATCTTTACCAAACATTAAGTTACCGCCTTCGTCAATCTGTAAGTCAGCATTGCCTGTATAAACATCCATTAACACAGAAGGTGCGTTAGGATCGTAGTTAGCTTTAGATATTCTATCTGACTGAAAGTCGTCTAAGTATTGTTGTTGATTTTCTGCAACCGCTTTTTGTTGATTAGCTAAATTAGAAAGGTTAGTTTTAACTTGATTCATTTCTTGAATAAGCTCTATATAAGCAGGGGCTTTTTTATCAAATCTACCGCTACCAGCTGCCCAGGCTGCATTAACATACTTATTACGTTGATCTATCACATATTGATTTACTTTCTCTCTTTGCTTAGGATTTAAACCAGCTTGAATTGCACCTGTTTCAGCAGCATTTAAAAACTGAGCCGCTTTAATACGGTCTTTGTCAAATAAATTATCGTCCATTGTATTTTATTTTGTTTAACCTAGGAAATTTTGAACACCCTCACCAAGCTTACCGGCTTGGCCAAGCTTACCGGCTCCACCCATAACGCCTCCTATACCAGCCATCAGCCCTTGAGTAGCTGCTGCTCTTGCTTGGTTAGCTGCTTGCAATCTTTGTCCAGACATACCTAATAATGTAGATGTTTTATCCATTTCAGCTTGTCTTGATATTAATTCCCCCTGTCTCTCTTGATTTTGTAGCTGCCCTGCCATTCTTGCTTGAGCTGCTTGATTTTGAGCTTCTTGCTGCCCTATACTTACAGAGGCTCTTTGAGCATTTTGCGATTGTTGATTAGCCATAGCTTGAGCCAGCGCTGCAATTCCGGATCCACCTGCAGCTCCTTGCATTTGGTTCATAGTATTAGCTAAACCTTGTTGCTGCTGTTGTGCTGTAAAGTCTGCTTGTTGTTGGTTAACTGTAAGATCTTCATATACGTTTTCCATATTTGTGTATACGTTTGAAGTATCTAATGATTCAAATTGTGCTTTACGTCTATCAAACTCTGCTTGAGCTTGTCTCTGTTCTCTTTTTCTTTTACCGCTACCTATCATCCCTCCGACTATACCTGCGACACCCTGAGCGGCTCCTAGCATTGCTCCTATCATAATTTTACCTGTTTTATTATATTATTATTACACATTATTAACTGCTTATAAATATTTCCGAATTAACAGCAAATAGTTCTTTTTTACTTGTAGATGTTATTTCCATATCAACCTCTGCATAATATCCTGCAATACCCGATGTATTCGTTTCAGGCGATTTAGCGAAAAATATAAAATCTCCACCAGTAGGTCTGAGTGCATCGTCTTCAATGTCACAGGTTACCGATGTTTCCGTAACTGCTGTACACGCCCCTATTTTATAAACGTTACTATTTGAGTCTTGAAAGTATACAATATCTGCTCCCGTATAATCAGGAGCATTATTGTTTGACTGTATTGAAACGTTTATAGGGTTGTTAAAGTTTAATGTTATACTTGCCATTATGTTTTACTATTAGTTAAATTATGGTTGAATAAATTCTGTTTGATATAAATTCCACTGAGTGTTAGTTGGTCCAAATATTCTAATATAAGCTCTATAAGAAGCTGTACTGTTTTTGGTATATGTTAAAGCTATATTACCGTCGGCAAAATTTAAACCTGTTGTACCAGTTGTGTCAGAAATAGATGTATAAACTAAGTCTTGAACACCTACTTGACTACCAGCTCCTCCGTTCCTAGATAGCCCGTTAGGATTAGCTGTAGTTCTAGTTCCTGTGTTAGCTGCAACATCTGCATCTGTTATGGTATAACTTTCAGTACCTGTAGAAGTAGTGTCGAAAGTTGAGCCATTATATGTAAGTAAATCTAAACCTGTTACTGTTGCATTAGGAGGCACATCGTAAGGAGATGAATCGTTCGCGACATTGTCACCTACCCATAAAGAATCCGCTACAACTTCCATATCCGCTATATCATTTGACAATCCTGCTGTGTCAAATAGTATTTGAAATCTATCTGGAATACCTATGGCATTAAAATGTGCTTTAAAAATACCTGGGTCTGTACCTAACACTATAGGTATTAAGAACACGCCAGTTGCACCGCTAGCCGTTACGCTTTCTCCTGGGCTAACACCTACAGCAATATTTACATTAGCTGTATTACTGTCTGTATAACCATCGTTAGCTTTATATGTAAATAATGTATCAAAGTTATCAGAGTTGTCGTGAGTATAATACACTACATTACCAGTTATTGCACCTGGGGTTGTTATAGGGGTTGTAAAGCCTGCGTCAGAATAAAGTGCTCCTACGCTTGGAAGAGTAACTATATTATAAGTTAAATCGTCATTTTCAGCATCTGTAGCTAGAAGAGTTATACTAGTAGAGTCTCCTTTGCCAACGCTTACACTTACAGGATTTGCTGCTGGAGCTGTATTTAAAAATTGATCTAAATCTAATGTACTTGTTAAACTTAAAGTAGTAGTATTGTAAACAGTCACAGTAAAATCTATGTCTATATTGTCTGTTTCATTCCCTGTTAATTGAAAATTAGATATATCAAAAGGAAGATCTTCGTTGTCTTGATTACTAAACGAAGTTTCATCTATTGTTCCTCTTACTAAATCCATATTAGTAGAAGAAGTAATATCAAAATGAACATCATATCTATAAAGCCCATCATCTGTTGAAAAGTCAAATGTATTAGGCTGTAGAAATTCAACGTTATTGCTAGGTAACGTTATATTTTCATTTGTTGTTATTATTTCAAATATTAACTGTACTTTTGATAGCTGAGCAATTTCAAAGGAAGATGGTAAACCACTAACAGTGTCAAAAGCACTGGATAAATCGCCTGATATTGTTATTGTATATGTTTCACCTTCAGTATTAGAAGGGAAAGTTATGTCAAAATTATATATGCCATTTGACGGTATTGTTTGATTTGTAACAGACGCAATAGAGTTCAAAGCAGAATCTTCTACAGTAACCGAAAAATTAGCACCTATTCCTCCAAATATTTGCATTCTTCTAGTTTCTCCAGCTTCCGTAAGACTACTATTATCTATAGAATATCCGGTTATTTCTGTAGCTATATAAGGAATATCAACAGCTGTAGCTTCAAAGTTTATTAAGTCTCCCACAACATCTTCGTTTTGAAACTCATACTTTACAGTATAAGACCTAGCTGTTACCCGGTTATTTAAATCAGTAGTATCAGTGTGTGTTATTGTGTAGTTAGAAACAATACCTGTGTCTATAGAATATGAAGGAAGCTGTGCAAAGTACTTATCGGTATCAGCTGTAAAAGTTAATTGAAAAACAAGAACTTCTTCCCCATATTCTCCAAAAGCCGAGTAAGTGGTTGTATTACTTGTTGTTGTAGTACCTAGTTCTGTAGTATTATAGCTACCATTTAAGCTATAATTCCTAAGCTGAGCGTTTCCATCAATGTCTATAGTAATGGTTTTATTAGCTTCTGGCATTACATATGTATCGTCTAAATCAATATCAACCAAAACAGTATTACCTAATACTCCTGCTGTAGTGCTGTCTGATAAAGTTATGGAATTTACTCCTAGAATAGAACCTGTGTTATTAGTAAAATCTGATGCTGAAACCACATAACCTGTATTGGGAGTTATAATTAGTTGAGCATTGTCGCTTCCTATCGCATCACCTCCTGTTTTTGTAAATGACTGTGAATTTATGCTACAATTATTTAATGCCATATTAATCGTTATTTTCTTTTATAGTTAAAGTAAATTGAGTAGTTTCTACATTACCTGTAATACTCTGTAGTACATCTATACCTTGTGTAGAAAATTCAGAAGTATCTAAAGAACCAGTTTGAGAACTATTATTCCAAGTATTCTCAGTACCCTTTATAAAGTTATAATACATGCCTTCTTTAGGTATATAAGATAATACCTTTCCTTTTTGCATATTTGTTGTTATATTAGGAGTAGTCCATCCAGAGTCTCCTTCATAAGATAATGCTTTAAAGTTTTTTACTTTAGAAGGATTAACATTAAATATAAGTTTTACAGTAGACTTATATTGGGTGTCATAAAAATTGTTTCGAATTTCATTATTATGAGACCATATCTTACTGCCTTTAAAAGTATAATAGATATTATTTAAAGATACACCTGATTCTGGTACAAATGATTTTCTAGTAGGCCACCCTTGCAATCCCTGCTTATATGATACTGTTTCATCGCTAAAAGATATATTATAACAATTTGAGTAATCATCATAACTACCTAATATTACTTTTTCAGTAGCTAACTTGTCTTTAAAATAGTCGGACATCCCTTGAGCAGATATATCTTGTATACCATCTCTTGATAATCTAAGTACAACTCCTCTGTTTTTATCTGAAAAATATGTCCTAAATCCATAAGAAGCAAAACTTTCTGGATTTTTACTAATACCATATTCTCCAGCAAAAGGTATTGATTGTCCTAAAACATTATTATTCGAAGTTACATTTGCATTCCCATCTGCATTAAACAAAGCATCTTTATTAGCTAATATCTTTAAACATTTATCTTCACATAATGTTATTAAGTCTGTATCACGAGTATGTAGCTTTTGTATTGATCCATAGGCAGGGTTTAGATCTTTAGTTATAGGTAATGCTTGGATAAATTGATTAAGTCTATTTACACCAGACATAGAATTAAATATTTGTGAAAATATTAATCCTGTTTCTCTTCTTTCTTCTTGATATGGTTCATCTAAAGTTGCAGAAACCTTAACACCTTTACCTATTCTTTTAGCATTAAAATCATCTCTAATTCTATCTGATTCTACCCCGTTTCCAAATGAATAGCAATTAAACCAATCTAAAGAATGAGTAGACGGGCTTAAAGAGGTACCATGATTGCTTATATCTATAACATCACTAGCCTCATAAAATAAATTTAAATCTACGTTTTCTTTAGGCTCAGTTTCCCATATAGCTGGGTTTTCGGAGCTAAATGTGGTTTCACTAGCATAGGATTCTAAAAATTGTATTCTAGCATCAGGTTCATTTGAAGTTAAAATATCTTCTGGGGACCAACTAATTGGTTTATCTAGCTTTAATGTCCATCTCATAAGCCTTGTAGAACCAAACTTACCGCTTCTACCGCTATTTTCCCAACCCATCATATGCATTCTAGCATAGTCTTCTATTTGATAAACAGTTTGATCAGGGTCTCCTGCGAATCTAAAATAAGTACCAGGCGACTCCAGCTTTTTAACTACACCTCTCATGGCTGGGACGTAATTTTCAAAGTTAACCCAGTATTTCCACATTGCATTTCTATCAGTACCTCCCCAATAGTGATAACAAAAGTCTATATACTTAGAACCTTTCTTAATTCCTCTACCGTATTCACCCTTAATTGGGTATATTTCACCTACAGGCGTTTGATCAGGTGTTAAACCTCCTCTGCTAAATTCTCTATAATGCCTAACTCTACTATTGTCTACACAAAATCCAGATTGACCGTTCATCCAGCTACTTTGATAATCTCCACTTGAGGTCTTTTTACCAAAATCTTTTTCTATATTTACAGCAAAATCTTTTGTATTACCTACATCTATTATATTTTTTTGCAAAGCAGCATCTCTATATATTTTAACAAAAAATCTACCTTGGAATTCTGGTTTATTAACATAACTTTTTTTGAATATCTGTATACCAATCCCTCCTGTAGGAGCGTCAAAAGTCCCTACAAAACCCATATCTTCTAAAGGAGATGTTAATGTTATCTCATAATAGTCGTCGTTTCCGTTATCAATTAAAGAAAGACCATTTATATCATAATATTTTGGTGTTGATTGACCACTAGTTATAATTTTACAAGTAAGATCCGATTCAGCTATAAGATTGTTACCTTCTGCACCACCACCAGCCGCATCAAATTCGTCTTTTGGCACTTGTAAAACAAGTTTCTCAGTGGTAGGAAAACCTTCGCTTGTAAAATTCGTGGTTATTTTACCTTTAGATTCTTTTCTTTCTCTAATAGTTATAGGCGCTTCATTTGATATTGCTATAATTTTATACCTAGCGTCTTCTGATACAAAATCGCTATTCGCATGTTGTTTTTTAAGTATTAAAAACGTATCTTCTTGAACCTTATTTCTTTCCGAAGAAGGAAAGCTTAACCATACATTATCTGTATCACTTTCAATATAGAACCTATCCATACACAAGTTGTAATACTCATTGGAGTTTTCTTTTATAAAAAACTTAAACCCAGTAAAGCCTTCAGGAGGGTCTGATTCTAAAGTTAACTTTATTCTATTATTTTGATCAGCTTGTGTTTTTGGTAAATTTATTGAAGATAGCTCTGAAGAAAAAACAGGTGTTTCTCTACCGTATTTGTCTTTATAAACTATACCTGCTTGGTAAGTTCTAAGCGTTTTTATAGATTTAGCAGCTGAATATACGCCTGAAAACTCATCTCTAGTAATTATGTTAGGGTCATGCTCTATATTTATAGAAACTTTTGGAATTATATCCTCTCCATTAGTGTTCTTTAAATTAAAGTTTTGCAAATAATTACCGTAAACTATCCTATTAGCTACTATTTCTTGAGCTTTTGCTTTCCTAGGTATATTATCCCAAGGTCTTAGTATTTGATTAGATTCTACAACCTTACTTATTATTTCTGATCTAATAGCGTATGAAGGTTTAAAAGAACTATCTTCTTCTTTAGTTATAGTGTCGACAATATATACATTTTGATTGCCTTCTTCTTTATATATAATATCTATTTTAGAAACGCTTTTAGGCACGTTATTAGAATAGTCATTTATCTGTAAATTTCTTAAATTGTTTTTAATACCTAGATTAAATCCTTTTTCTGGATTGTATTCGAAGTCCCCTGGTATAAAAGCAGGCTCTGAGAAAGGCGAGAATGCTGAAACCTCGTTATCTTCGTATACATATCTATAAGCAAATCTAGGAAATTTAAACTCAAACATCGGAGGGTCTTGGTCTAATTCAACTTCCCAAGATATACCTTGTTGAGGAGCTGAAATAATTTGAAGTATTGTTACTTCAGCATAAGTGTGAGGGTTTGTAGAAGGAACATTAGATACTTTCACTCTAGCTTCATAGTCATCTTCGTCAGGTTCGCTACTAAATGCTTTTAGTATTAGAGTATCTCCTACATTAAAAAATGGTAGCGGATCTGTTTCCCAAGATAATTGCAATGTAGAACCTATTTCTAAATTTTGATATTCGGTATCAACTAATTCTGTTAAATTAGCAAAAGTTCTTGTTGATGTAGTAGCAATATCTCCGTTAGAATCTAATTGCTTAGTGTTGTACATAGCTAAAGTAGGGGCTGTTGTAGGGTGTAATTTAGCTGTTGTAACATCAGGCTCTATAAAATCTCTGCCATATATTTCAGTGTGATTAGAGAATCCGTTTGTTGATGCAGCTGAAGCTTCTCTAAATCTTTTTATATTAATACATTTAGGTTCACTATTGTCATCGGTGAAGAATAATAGATCTTCTATTATATTAATACCTGTTATTAATTTATCTTTTGAAAACTGTAAAACGTTGTTTTTATCAACTAGAATAGGAGATACAACATCAATGCTTTGATCATATTCTATAACAGCATTTACCGTATCTGAAGCTACAAACCAATATATACATTCAGTTTTATCAAATCGAATAGATCCTATAGTTTTAGAGTCATTAGGTAATCCTAATATATCAAAACCAGGGGTTTGTACATTGTATTGCGTATATGTCTGCGTATCAGTATTATAAGAGCTATTTACTATAGCCTTGTTGCCTAATATATTTTCTATAGCACCAACATCAGATCCTTCTGAACTAGAAACCTGTATATTTAAAGCATCTCTATATTGATTACTAGGTATAATTCTTTCGTCTAGGTCTTTATTCATCTTCCCAGACGTAAATAGATTTTTAATTTCAGGCATAGTTAGTGTTTAATTTGCTTTGATTTACCTCTTAATACTTGAGTAAGCTCAGACAATTTTAAATTAGATAATCTTAATTTAGCATTTCTTTTAGTAGCTATTTTCTCGCGTTTAAAGCGTCCAATCATATATTCAGGAGTATTAGCTCTAACAGACAGTATAGCGTGAGCTATGTGCTTATAAACAGCTTCCTCAGCGAATTTATGTACAATTGTATCTTCATCTTTACCAAGTCCGTCGCTAACATACTTTAATGTAACAATCATACCTACTAAAGGAGAGCTAAAATGTATTATATTTTTTATTGGATCTATATAGAAAGTACCATTGCTTTGTGTATTTTCTGGATCAGCTCCGTATCTTCTACCTTGATGATTATCTGCTAGTATATCAAAATTATTGTTATTTTCTAATATAGAGTTTCTTGTAGGAGAAGCTTTAAACTTTTTCCAAGTTTCAGATTCATTTGCAGTTAATATTTCCCCTGATTGCTGATCGAATAAGTATTCGTAATTATTATCTTGTAATATAGGTAATGGGTTACTAGTGTCTCTAGTAGGATATATTATTCTTTCAGTTCCAGAGTCATCTACCCAACTTAATTTTACATAGCCTACAAAATCTTGAGGCAATATCATATGTAACGTTGGAGGTATTTCTATTTCTTGTGACTTTGTAGAACGAAAAACGTCGTAGCTAAATTCCTGTATTGCTCTTTTAGCATGGAATATAACATCTGTACGTTTTACTTTAGGTATTATTTTTTCTTCACCTACATAAGAGATAATAAAATTATTTACAATGTTTTTAAGACTTACAAATTGATAAGCTCCATATGCTTCATCGTTACTACTCCAAATTCCATCTGATCCTAAGTAGTATTGTTCTTGTGATTGGTTATCTAATAATCCCATATGTTATGCTTTTTGTTGTTGTACGTCTTTTGCTTCTTCAGCTGTTGCTACTTGATAAATGCCAATGTCTTGTACCATTAATCCCGCTAAAGCTAATATTTTTATTACTAACTCTGTTTCTTCAGAAGGATGTAATTCAAAATCAACCGAACCAGTTGCATTGTATTGTGCATTTCCTAATACTGTAACATAGTTCCAAACAGCTTTTGAAGGCTTTTTAATGTAGTTTAAGGTTACATCATTTGTAGTAGTTATTTCTGATGCACCAAATACTTTAAAGCCATTAGTGTCTTTTGTATATATTGGAAAATCATTACCAGGAGCTGTAATTGGAGAAGACGTAATATATAAGTATTCGTTTTTATTTACTCTTTCAGCTTCGGCATTGTTATAGATAATTGTACCTACTCGATATAAATCTGTAGGTATAATAAAAGATGATCCGCTATACGTTAATCCTTGATTAGTTTCAAATAGACTAATTTTTTCATTTAAAACATTAAGCATATCTGAATACTCAGTATCATTACCTGACATTCTACTAAATTGATTTATATCATAAAAGTATTGTTCGAATATATCCATTTGCGCTTGATTTGCAAATAAATTATATTCTTCAGGCGTTAAATATCCTCTTTGCTCTTTGTTCAGTATTGCGAGCACTCTCTGATATACTGTATCTATGCTTACTGCCATATTTATTTTTTTTATAGTGATTAAACCGCCATTTAGACGGTTTAACCGCTACAATGGTTTAAAATAATTTTTTCATTATGTGTTTGTAAACCTCCATACCTTCATCGGTTTTAAACCAAGCTGCTAAAGCAGAATATGGATGTTCATCAAAAGGAACAGTCATTAACTTTCTGTTTGTTTCTCCGTAACTAAATGTACGTTGATCAGATGATAATTTAATTATTCCTTGTTGCGTAGCTTTCACACCTACGTTTCTAAGCTCTACGTTTTCATCATTTGCAAGTTCAATAAATAATGCAGGGTTTCTTTTAGCAAAGATTAATACATCTCTTTTTAATTCACTACTGCTTAACTTATCTATCTTACTACCAAACTCAGCTCTTAATATTGCTTCAATCTGATTAATATCAAGCTCTTTAGCTAATATCAATGCATCAATCTCTAAGTTAATATAATCTAACTCATTTACCGATTCTTGAACTGGATTGTACTCATAATATAATTGATTACGTAAAGGGTGGTATAAAGAAAGTAATTTTTGTAAAGAAGTTTGTTCTTTTGGTACAAATAATTGACCATCTTTAAATGCAATACGTCCTAAAGTAGCTGTACCTTTTTGCTCTTCTACAAATGGAGAGTTTTGGTTTGTAGCATATCTTAATTCTTTTTGCATACCTGTTTCTTGATCAAAATATAACAAAGGCTTTCTAGCACTATGTTTTGCAGGTATTGTAAAGATTAAAGGACGTCTGTTATTTTTTAAAAAGTAAATCCTATCTCTTATTTCCCAAGATGGTTTTACTGGTTGTTTTTTAACTGCCATGTTTTCTTTAACAGTTGGTTCTTGAGGAGCAACCTCAACTTTTTTTGCTGGTGCTTTTTTTGTTGCCATAATATAATATAATTAGATAATTAATAAAAGTAATAATTACCCCCGTCAGTACAACGAGGGTAAATATTACATAAGTTTACTTACTATGAAGTAGCTTTTAATAATACAAAGTTGTTAGCACCTTGTACACATAAACATCTTTCAGATAAGAAGTGAACGTTCATTTCATCGTTAGCACTTGTATAGTTTCCACCTACAGATCCAGTGATCCAAGATTTCATTTTTCTATCATCTGCTTCAGAAGCTCTATATCTTACATGTAAGAATGGTCTTTGAATGTTCTTACCTAACTGCTCATCATAAACAGTAGATACACCAGCAGGTACAATAGTTCCTTCGATATCCCCTACTAATCCACGAGTAGTTGAGTCGTTTAAGTATTTCCAGTCAGTTTTATAGAAGTCATAAGAACCTCTTCTAAATCCGTTAAATCCTAAGTTAAGTGCCATATCTTCGCTGTTTTCAAAAACACCATAAGAAGTACCACCACCGTAAGGAGCATTTTGAGAAGCTAACATGTTATCGATAGATAAAGCAGTTGCTCTATTTACGAAAATCATATTCTCTTCAATTGCACCTTGCTTGTCTAATTCAGCTAAAATACTATCGAACTCACCTAATCCAGTTGGAGCAAATGGTGCAGTACCACCTACAGCATCAAAATCAGCATCGTTATATACAATACCTCTTGACTCGATAGCAGCAAATAATCCTTCAGAACCATTATATCCAGCAGTACCAGCAGCACCTAAAGATCCAGCAGTATCGTCAAGCTCAGCTTCAACCATTGCCATTTCTAATTGGTCTTCAAATCTTAATCTAGCTTCGTGCTCAGATTTTAAATACCATAAATATCCAGAAGTTCCAGCTTCAGTAGTTACTTCAACCCATCCAATTTGAGCAACATCAGAACCATTTACGTTGTACTTGTCACGTAAGATGATTGGTTTGTTTTCAAACTTTGTGAATTTAGCATCTACAGAGTTTCCTACGTCTCCAGATCCTTTTTTGTATTCAGATCCATAAATAAATACTTTTACACCTGTTAAATCAGCAGATCCTGCAGATCCTAAACCGTCTAAGTCAGCAGCTCCGTAAGGTGCTACAGTTAAAACAGCTCCAGATTTAGAAGTAACTCTTGCTTTTACAACGTTAACTCCAGAAGCAATAACGATAGTTGCACCGTCAGCTACTAAGTTCGCGTCTGCTTCAGAAGCTAATGTTACAGTTGTTTGTCCAGCAGTTGAATTTGCTACAGCAGCGTCTTCAAATGCAATGTGTAATCTTCCTTGTTCACTCCATACAACTCTATCAGAAGCCATAGGCATCTCAGCACCTACCATACGTAAGAATCCACCGATCGTTCTGTTTCCATAACGCTCAACTTCTTTTTCGTATACCTCAGGTAAAAATTGTTGTGTAAAGTCTAAATCAGTAAGAGATAAATAGTTATCTCCAAAAAGTCCTTTTACAGGACGAGGAGTCAAGTGATTTAATTCTGCTCCAGTTCCAGCTAATGCCATAATTTTAAATTTTTAGTTATTTTTTAATCTTAATCCTTAATTTCGAAGCATCCTCTCCGTTTATAGCTTTAACTGTCCAACCATTAGAAGAAGTGACTTTTTCATGACTCCCCCTCGGAGACATATCAACGTTCTTCGTTCTGGCCATACTTTCTTTGATTGCGTCGGCTTTACCTTGCTCATAGAAATGTTTAGCTACAGTGTCTGGATTCATAGCTGTAAAAAGTGATTTATGATAACCCTTAGCATTAGCCATTTCATTATTTTCATTTAGGAACTTCCTAACAAAATTATTAATGTCGCTTTGAGTTTGCTTAACCTCTTCTGGATTCTTAATGTTAAACCTGTACTTTTTGTCTCCAACTTCATAATCAAAACCTTTGAAATTAGTTGAGAACACGTCTTCAGTTTGTTTTAAGAATACATTTTTTTGCTTTTCAGCTATTAAAGATGATTCTTTTTGCTCTTTATTATATCGGTTAAAGAACTCCACCGCTTTTTGTTGTTCTGGATTTAATTTAGATCCAGCTTTTACTTCGTCGTAATATTGTGCCTTTAGATTATCTAAATGAGATTTTGCTTTTGCAACTTCTTCTTTAAATGCTATTTTAGCTTTCCTTATTTCTCTTTCATCGTCAAGATCTTCATCATATGAAAAATCTTCCATTAATATCTCGATGTCTTCTTTATCTAAATGAGGTTTTGTTGTTTCGTAGTATTCTCTTAACAACTGTTTCTCATCTAGCTTAGAATAATCTTGATTTAATCTCACATAATCCTCTAAACTACCGCCTGTATCGTTTACAAAATCAACAAGCTTTTGTATGTTTTCAGGTAGCTCAGCTCCAGACTGTTCTTGTTCAGTTAAAGCTTCATCGAACTCTTGTTCTAGATTTTCTACAGCTTCTTGAACAGCTTCAGTTTCTTCCTCTTCGTTTACCTCTTGTAATACGGTTTCAGGCTCAGTAGTTTCTTCAGTAACTTCATTTAAAGTTTCTTCAGCAGGCTCTTCTGTAGTTTCTTCTTGTGTTTCCTCTTCTTGTGGTTTATTAAATTCTCTTAAATCGAGTTTAATAACGTCGTCTTCTTCTTGTACCAGTTGTTTTGGCTTGGAAGGTTTCTGAGGTTCTTCCGTCGTAGTTTCTTCGGTATTTTCAACCGTTTGATCTACAACTTGTTCTTCGTTGTTTTCCATGATAAAATATTATATAATTATTACTATTATTACTTAGGTTCAAAGGAACCTAAATCGAATCCACCACCAATTATGTCATTACCTGACGATTCAAAACTTTTAGGTGGTAAATTATTCTTTCTTTGATCAATTAATTGGCTTTGTTGTGAAGCCTCCATTTTTGATCTGTCGTCTTTTCTATCTTCTTTAAAACTCTCTTTAGTTTTATAAGCTTCAGCCTCTATACCTTTAAGTTGCATGTTCATTTGGAACTCTAATTGCATTAATTCTTTCTTTAAGTTTGCTTCTTGCATTAACTTTTGAGAATCTAACTGCGATTTTATTTGCTCTAATTGCATTTTCTGTTCCGTGATGGCTTGTTGCTTTTGAACTTCTGCTTGAGCCGCTACTTGTTGAGCTTGAGCATTTGCTTGTGACTGCATCTGTATATTTTGCTGCTGCTTCATTTGGTCACGCTCAGCTTTCTTTTTACGTCTTATTTTTAATACTTGATTAGCTAACTTTATATTTTTAACTTCTCTAATATCAATAGCATCTTCTAAATCAATAAGTCCTGCTGACAATGCTGTTTGTATGTTATTCTCTAACATTTGTTTCTCTTCGTCATCGGGTGTTAATTCTAAGAATATGCCAAAGTCATATAAATGCATCTCAGACATTTCTTGTAGTGTAGCTACATTATGCCCGCCTATCTTTTGTACAAAAGCTTCTGCTGTTGGCGAAAACTCTAGTATATCTGAAATACGTAGTGCTATACATTCTGCAGTCTCTGCTGTTATAAACAATCCTGCATTTAATATATGTCTAGTCGCTGTGTTACTATTAGCCGCCGCTATCTTTTGTATACCAACTAAAGCTTTACTATCAGGTGTACTACCATCACGTGCTTCATTTAATCCGGTTGTATCACGGATCATTTGTAAGTAATAGTTATACGTATTAATAAGCTGAGGTATTTTATTACCACCACTACCTGATGTTATTTCTTGAATAGGTACTTTACCAGGATTCATATCTCCTTCCTGTGTAAATGATCTACCAATTACAGAACCTGTTTGAAAAAACATATTTAATGCTTCTTGCGGATTGTAATTTGTACCATTACCTAAATCTATTTCAGCTAAACCATCAGCATCAAGATACACACCATCTGGTACCATTCTTGATAATACTTGTTGTAGTTTTAAATGAGTTAATTGAATCATATCAGCAAACCCTGTTATACGGCTTACTAAAGATTCAATTTTACCTTTATACATACGTGGAGCACATATGCTGTAATTCATTTTAACTTTACTATAATCACTTTTAGGACGCATCATATTCTTTGCTAATTCCCACTTAAGTAATTTATTAGTACCTAATATTAAAACACCTTCATATAATACTTCAAGAGATCTAGACATTTTGCCATATTTCTCTTCTAACATTTCAACTGGTGGATCAAACTGATCATCTCTTAATATAATTTTACTGGCACCTGTAGCAGTTTCTTTAACTTTATAAACTTCATTCATGTAAGTCTTATAGTTAAAATACAATACTTGTACCGTGTTACTATCTGATTGATCGTAGTTTGTCAAAGTCCTATCGTAAAAACCAGAACTTTTATAAGATTGTTTTATAATGTTACCTAATTCTTCGTCATCTAAATCAGGAAATTCCTTCTTAAGCTCATTAGCAGGAATACTTTTTATTTCACCTACATAATATATATCTTCAAAATAAGGAGAATCAGTGTAAGAATACACTAAGTTAGCAGGGTCTACATATTCAACTTTTACACCTTCAGACTTTGTAAATACATTCTTAACTGCTCCAATACCTATGGTAGTTAAATCATAAGTAACTCTCTTCTTAGTTAATTCATAATTATTACCAGTAAATATAGTTTGTATTGCTTGCTCCTGCGCTAACTCAACTCCTTGTTTATAAGTAAGTTGCATATGAACTTCTAATTCTTCTTTGCTTTCAGGTAATTCAGGAATATCAGTTTCATATACAGATATACCAAAATTCTCTTCTACAAATTCGCTAAGCTCTTTAGCTTGCATATCTCTTAATATGCCTTCCATATAATCCGTTCTCTTAGCTACACCATAAGGATCTTGCGAATATGCTTTTATATCAAATGATCTTTCAGATATACCGTTAACAACAATATCTACAAACTTAGGAATTATAGGTACTGGCTTCCAGTCTAAATTCAAATAAGATAAATCACCGTTAATAGATAATTCATCTTTGTATTTTTGTATACCTTGTTCACCTCTTGCGTATAATCTTAATCTATGAAAAGAATGCTGATTACTTTTATAGCGGGTTGTTCCTGTGTCCATTTTAAACCACTCGTCTTGAATAGCTTTACCGACCTTAAGCCCATATTCGGCACTTAACTTTTCTTGGTCGCTAGCCACTTGACTAGGGAAGAAACTTTTTACAACTGACTCAGCCATATTTATTTTATTATTTTAGAAATTGATCCGTTATTAGAAAACCTTGCTAACTTAATGTTTAAAGGTTGTTTTTGTATTTTTGCGACAGGTCTATATAAATGTCTATTACAAGCCATTATAGCTAAACCAGAACTAATTGCCGCATCGTATTTTGTTCTGTTGTTTATGTCAAACTTAGCCCAGTCATTTAATGTTTCAGAGAAATACATAGATCCATACTCCCCGTCGTTTATAACACCTACATGCGAATTAATGTATGTTTCAATTGCTGCAGCGTGTGCTTGTTTTATATCTTCGCTCGAGTTAGGTATACCACCTATTTCTTTTTCAGCTACAGATAGTTTATTCCATATTTTATCTGGTCTATTCATAGAGTAGCCTCTATATCCTCTACGTTTTAAATAATATAGTAACCTAGGCTTGTTATTCTCTGCGAGTATAGGCATACCGTAAAACACTAACGCCATTAATACATCTTCAAAAAATGTTTCAGCTGTTTGAGGTCTAGCTATATATTCTAAAAAAAACGTATTAGCAGGAGCATCTTCCATACTAAATGTTGTTAACCCGTGCAAAGCTCCTTTAGAACCCCTGCCACCAACAGTACCAGATATATCGTAACTATCACAACCAAATGCACCAACGTGCTCATTACCAGGATATTTAACTCCATTTTTTATTGTTTGTCTATTTTGTAAACTAATAGAAGGAACCCAAGACACTTTAAATCTACCGTTTTTATTAGGAGTAAACATTACTTTACTATCTCTTATTCCGTTTTCCCAACTAAAGCTTCCTGTAGTTATAACAGAACTGTTACCTAGGTTTTCGTTGTAATCTATTTGTTCGTATATTTTTGTTAAGTTAAATAAACTGTTTTTTGTTTCATCTCTAAATGCATGTTCTTCTGAACGCGGGAACTGTCTGTAATATTCGTTTAAAGCATCTTGATCACCTTTTAACCCGTCAACTTCATTTTCCCAATGCTCTATAACTCCGTATTCTATAATATCTCCATAAGGCCCTTTGACTTCTTCTTTAGGAGTGTCGAATACTGGTAATCCATAAGAATCAATAAATCCTTCGTAATTCCATTCCATAGGAATAAACAATGAATACAACCCTGATTTAGTTTGACCATTACGGTTTCGCTGCGTAACGTCTGAGGCATTATATAATTTTTTAAAGTTTTCACCTCCTTTATCTAAAGAGTTTGATGTTGATCCCATCATACACTTACCAATAACTCTACTACCTAATCTTAAACACGTTTTAGTAACTCGCCAGTTATTAAGTATATTATTAGGTCTTTCCCATTTACCGCTTTCATCATGCACTAATAACCTTAGTTTTTCACCATCATAACTGTTATCTCCGGTGTTTTTCCAGTCAATAGTAGTATCTAATCCATCTAGCTCTTCTGGTCTATCATTAGCAGTTATACTTCTTCTTGTTAATTTAGAAGCCGGTACTCTATATGCTAATTCAGTTTTCGGACGATCCATACCATCTTGTATAGGTCTAAAGAAAAACGGATAGTTAAGTGATATAGGCACTACTTTATCTGTAAACATTTTTTTAGCATCAGGACCAGATTTTGATAATATACCAAATCTTGCATCTGAACTAATAGTCGCTTGATTAACAGTTTCACCTGAAGCCATAAAAGAAAAACCAGAACGTCTATTTTTTAAATAACACATTCCATAACATCTTATATCTGCTTTACAAGCTTCCCAAAATATATAAAACAATCTATTAGACTCTCTAAACTCTGGTGCACCTACATCAATCTTACTCCATTGAAGGTACATGTAATGACTACCTGTAATATAAGTTGGTTTGCCGTTATTGTAAAACCAATACCCTTCATCTCTTCTTTTAAATTCTTCGTCTATGTAAGTTTCCCATTGCTTCTGGAACTCTGCTGACCGAGTTTTCCAGTCAAATATAGTTTTTATTCTTTGTAACTCCTTAGGATATTCTGCTTGCTCCCATTTATCGCTTCCTTTAAGCAATTTTGAAGGAGATGGTGGTAAAGCTATTTTTAAGTTTTGGATCTCATAGATCTCTCCTATTTGACCCGTATGGCTAATAACAACTATATCGTGTTCTTTATTATAACCATATTCCCATCTTTTAGCTTTATTGTTACGTTTTAAAGCATTTATTTTTATAGGTTCAATAACCTTATATAAAGTTTGCTCGTACATTACTTAGATCTTTTTTCTGCAAAACCACTAAAAGATTTTTTCGCTTCTTTTAATGGTTTGTTTTCTAAAATAGCTTCTTCCTCTTCAATACGATTAAGTATTTCAAAAGCATCGAATATTGCTAATTTTTTAGTAGCTGCAGCATTCTTTAATCTATCAGCAGAAACATCATCTTCAGTGTTTGTAATAATTTTTTCCTCCGCTACTTTTATTAGCTCTTTAACAGCTACTTGCCCAGCTTTTATAATATCTTTTTTTGTTTCTTTTATATTCATAGATATTTAGATTTAACAGTAGCTTTGTGTATTCCTAAGGCTAAAGCAGCTTTTCTAAGAGAAAGATATTTTATTCCATTTACTGTCACTGGCATTCTATGCTTTTGCCCTATGGCTTGTTTAATTTTTGAGCTATCTTTATGTTTTCTACCGGTTAAAGTATTTTTTATTTTTTCTCTTCTAAGTTTTTCTAATTTATTATTCAACTGTCCAGTACCTTCTCCTCCGCAAGTCATGTTACAAAGAACACCTGTTTTTAAATCAACTCTACCATAAAGCTTTATAAATTCTTTTTCTTTTTCTATAGCTTGATCTTTTGTCAAATTGTCTAAAATAATTTCTACAGCGTATTCAGTTTTGTTAACTATATTTTTCCAAAAAAAAGATCTGTCTTTTTTATTATTAGGTCTTTTAAGATTGCAAGCAATACCTATATAGAACGGTATGTTTTTATCTAAACGTATATGTCTATAAACTACCCAGTTATTTAACCCAGCTTGGGGTATATTCTTTTTCGTTTCCTTTATATTCATATTTAATTGTAATTTTATTTATTGGAACGCGATATAATTTCTGATTGTCGATAATAAATTCATATTCAAAACCCGGACAAAAACCTACTAAGTCTCCTACTTTAATATCTGCTTTATTTTTTTCATTAAAGTATTTTAAAACGCCTACTAATGGCTTTTCTTTATCTAAAGAAAATTTATCGTTATTTTCAATAGGTTTTATAAAACAAAAATCGTCTAAAGAAATCCATTCTTTATTCGGTTTAAAAGCAAATATTTGATCAGGAGCAACAAAGAACATATCATCCTCGTAATAGCTTTTACTATTTTTTTCGTTACCTCTTACATCATAAAATCTTCTAAATACATTATGATGTACAATAACTTCATCTCCTTCTTTAATATCTGTAGGATTGTAACTTGGCACACCTATTACAACACCTATACGAGATACGTATTGATGGTTTTGTAATTCTGTGTTTAATATTAATTCGTTGTCTCCAACGGTTTTTTTAGATTCGTGTCTTGAAAGTTTTGGTCTTATTATAAAATTGTAAACCCCTTTCATTAATACTCTAAATTATATTCAACTGCAATTGCCATATTTTTATTAAAATCTTTCCACGGCAATACTTCATTATTTTTTTCTATGTAGATAGAATACTTTTGTTCTTCTTCTATTATTTGATGAATGTGATGCCCTCCGTAGACCTCTTGACCCACGGAGTAATGCATCGCTTCATTTTTATAATCTCTACCAATACTAATCTTCCTTATTAGGCTCATCTTCTTTGATAGCTTCGTAAGAACCGTCTTGGATATTTATAGAGACCTTACCGTATTCTTTTTCTAAAGTTTCTTGAAATTTTTGCAACTCTTGTTGAATTTCAGATAACTGATGCAACAGCGTGTGTTTTTGAGTTTCTAATTGACCTATTTGAATTTGACCTTGATTAATCTTTCCAACTAAATCTTGTAACTCTTTTAACTGTTCGTCTTTAATTTTTTTCATAATTTAATTTAATAGTTTATAATGTATTATACATAGTATATATTACACGGTTACTCTATATTCTTAAGCTTCTTCAACAACAGGATCATCTGCTACTGTTAATGTAACCGACACAGGTGTAATTAAAGCGTTAATTTGATTTTCAATACTTTCTTCAATATTAGCTACCTGCTCTTCTCCCATAGCTTCTTTAACCCATCCTACAACATTGCTGTGTACTACAGTATCAAAAGCTGTAAAGTTAGATAAGTCATCAGTACTTAAAGACTGTGTTCCTATGTTAGTACTTGAGTAAGGATTACCTTGAGGATCAACTTGATCCGAAGTACCTGTTACTCTCCAATGCACATTGTACACTACGTCAGACTCTCCTGCGTGTGTTGGGTATGTGTCAACCGTTTTGCAATTCCAATTGTAAGTAATCATAATTATTTATTCTCTAGTGTTTGTATTCTTGTTTCTAATTGTTCTATTTTTTCTATTGCTTCCTGTAAAGCGGCAGTTAATAAAGGCACTATTTTTCCGTTATCTAAACCTTGATACTTTTCTTTACCATCCTCATATAGTGCGTCTTTTTCCCCTGTTACTGCCTCTGGTATAACCTCTTGAACCTCATGAGCTATAAAACCATTTACCGTTCTTTCAGTATTTTTAAAATTAAACCTAACTGGATTTAAGCTTTTTACTTTATCTATAGCTCCTGTTAGCTTAACAACGTTTTCTTTTAACCTATAATCCGATGTTATATTAAAAGCAGAAGCAAAACAAGACAAACCTGAGAATGGGGTTCCAACATAAAGTGAAGCAGTTGTAGTTAAAGACGAATAGTATGAATCAATAGCAGGGCTACCATAAGGATTTATAATTTTTAACCCAAGCGTAGAAGCAACAAAACCTGAAACGTGTAGTTTTTCCGAAGGACTAGTCGTTCCGATACCGACGTTACCTCCTCCTTCTAATAATGAAAGCTTAGTACTACTTGCGGTAGCATTACCCGTATATCTAAACCAAGTTTTAGGGTTTGAAGCATCGTACATACCGAATACTTTATCAGAATTTCTTGAAAATAACCTATACCTTTGTCCCCCCGTATCTTCTATGTCTAAATTAGATTCTCCTGAATTAGATACATGCAATTTAGCTTGAGGACTAGTCCTCCCGATCCCGACGTTACCGTTAGCTACTAATAATCCGTAGCCAGTAGAAGACGTGAAATACCCTCCATATCCTGATAAGCTTGAGCCGTAAATACCTACACCAGCCCCTGTACTTATACCTAGTACCCCATAAGCAGAACC
>Ga0102945_1000108_pt1 | contig 28237 bp, 27 predicted proteins | sample SalPonred_H2O_MG_FD_78207 | JGI IMG/M metagenome (GOLD analysis project Ga0102945, IMG submission 78207) | Salt pond water microbial communities from South San Francisco under conditions of wetland restoration - Salt Pond MetaG R2_restored_H2O_MG ...
CCTGCCAGCCGTCTACGGCACCATTCGGGCACACTACCCTGACAGCATGGGGCAATGCCGCGTCACGCCGCTCATGAGCGCGTCTGTGCGGCCGAGAGGGAGGGGAAACCGATGAGTGAAGGACAGTTTGTGGATTTTGCCACCCTTGAAGATTGGGAAATGCGGGACAGGGAAAAAACCAAGCGCCTCGATGCGCTTGAGGCCAAGTTGGCGAAGGCGGTGGGTGGTTTGCAGAAAATTTGGCTCGAATATGATCCGTCAGAAGAGACTGGCAATTCTGGCGCGATGTTTAACATTGCCTGCGCCACCCTCGCAGAACTGAAAGGAGAGGCTGATGATAAATGAAGGCTGGGACGTGATCATGGAGCGCGTAGAGAAGCTCGGCCTGCATATAGATGTTGGGGAATTGGACTGGATGACCATGATCCTTGATTATGCGGAACAGATAAAAGAGGCGCGCGATGAAGCAGAGGCCAAGTTGGCGAAGGCGGTGGGGGCGCTGGAGAGAATACAAGACGGCTCGTATGGAAAGAGCGCTGCAATAGCTCGAACCGCCCTCTCAGAACTGAAAGGAGAGGCTGATGAATGACGAACACCCGATACTCTGGATCATATTTTTTGTAGGCATCGGCGTTGGCTTGTCCAACTGCGGCGCCGGGACGGGGATATACTGATGGCACATTGGCATTATCAGGTCATGCGGCATAAGCCGACAGCGGCGCATGAAGAGGAATACTACGCAATCCATGAGTATTTCCCGTTGGAAGACGGGCCGGCGTGGACCGAAGAGCCGGTGCAAGTCGATGCTAGTAACGTCGACGAGCTGAAGAAAACCCTTCTGCTCATGCTGGGTGACATCGAAAAGCACGGGGTGATGGACTATGAGTGACGAGCGCGAGCCTCAGACCATCAAGGTCCACACGGTGGACGACTTCGCCGAGGCCCTGAAAAGGGCCGAGAAGGGCGACACCCTGATCTACTACACTGGCGATCACGTCGGTGGGGACATCTGCCGCTTTGCATCCCGCATGGCGGATCAGGGATACGTCACCCTCGTGCAACGCCGACTTGCCCGCACTGGTGTGGGCAAGTTTCAATACGAAGCCCAGCGAACAAAGAAGAGGTTCAAATGACCGAGCAAGAAGAACGCATCTGGAAGACCATCCTCGACAACCGACACCTGTCGGCCGAGGAGATTGCGACGATTGTCGGGTCGGCCACGGAAGAGGTGCAGGCCTGCATCAACCGCATCTCGTCGCCAAACTGGCGGGAAGAGAAGCCCTCGGTGAAGCCGACGCGTGTCACCATGCTGGAGACCGCCAAGCTGCTGACCTCCGGTGACCGCAACAACTCCTACGGGCCGCCCCATGACAACCTGAAAGACTGCGCGCACATGTGGGAGGCCTACCTGAACAACAAGTTCGGAGCCATTCAGCTCCAGCCAGACGGGAGTTATGCGGTGCGCATAACAGCAGAAGACGTGGCTTGGATGATGACCCTGCTGAAGATGACCCGCACCTTCTACCCGGGCTACCACCCTGACAACTATGTCGACGGCGCTTGCTATGCGGCAATCGCAGGGGAGTGCCGGGAGATCGAAGATGCGGAAGGGTAAGTCGCACGGCATGCCCGCCCCATACCACAGGCCCAAGGATACGACGTGGACTGCACGGCAGAAGCTGAAGATCGTTCAGACGCGGTCCACGAACACCCGTGACGAAGCAAAGAACGTCACATTGAAAACACCACCGTGGGAGAAGGAGAGAGACGATGCACATAATGATTGATCTGGAGACCATGGGCACCAGCCCGACAGCTCCGATTATCTCGATCGGGGCGGTGCTTTTTGATGCCGAGGAGATCAAGGAGCGCTTCTATGAAGTGGTCGACCTCAAGAGCGCCGTGGATGCTGGCGCGGTGATGGAGCCGGGAACGGTCATCTGGTGGATGGAGCAGAGCGACGAGGCGCGCGCCGCGCTCACCGGGAAGGGGGAGAAGATTGATCGGGCCCTTGAACTCTTCTCTTCGTTGGTCGACGCGGTCAGCCTTGTAAACGGGCTCAGCGGCGTCTGGGGCAACGGTGCAGCGTTCGACAACGTCATTCTCTCGGAGGCCTACAAGCGCCTCGACCTGCGGGTGCCGTGGCCGTTCTGGAAGGACAAGTGCTATCGCACGGTCAAGGGCCTGTACCCTTCGGTCGGGATCAAACGTGTCGGAACCCACCACAATGCGTTGAGCGACGCCGAGACGCAGGCCGAGCACCTGATCCGCATCAACGAGGCGGCTGGGGGGATCATCCTGTGATGCGGCTGTTCCTCGATATAGAGGTCTACCGGAACTACTTCTTGGCCCTGTTCATGAATGAGCAGGGGCGAGTCAAACGCTACGAGATATTCAACGACGACCGCAGCAAGTTTCCGGTGGGCGATATCTTCAAGATCGTGAGCAGCCCTGACGTGGAAATCGTCACGTTCAACGGCAACAGCTACGACGTGCCGATCCTGTCGCTGGCGCTGGTGGCCCCGTTCCCGAAAGAGCTGAAGCGAGCAAGCGATCGGATCATCAAATACAACCTTCGCCCTTGGCTCTTCTACAAGGACGAGGGCATCCAGCCGCCCAACATAAACCACATCGACATCATCGACGTGGCCCCGGGCATGGTTGGCCTGAAGCTCTACGGCGGGCGCCTAAACGCCCCCAAGCTGCAGGAACTGCCGATACACCACGACGCCACCGTCACCGAGGATCAGGTGCCGATCCTGCAGCAGTATTGCCGCAACGACACCGAGGTGACGAGGATGCTGTATGAGTCGCTGTCGCAGGAGATCGAACTGCGCCGCGCCATGAGCGAAACATATGGCGTGGACCTGCGGTCGAAGTCCGACGCGCAGATCGCCGAGGCTGTTCTCAAGGCAGAGTTCCAGCGCCTGACAGGGGACAGGCCGTCCAAGGTGGAGCTCATGGGTGACAGGTTCCGCTACGAGCCGCCCTCTTATATCCGGTTTGCGACGCCCGAATTGAAGGAGGTGCTGCGCACGGTGCGCGAGGCTGACATGGTCATCAGCGAGGAGACCGGGCACGTCAAGATGCCCAAGGAGATTGCCAACCTGAAGATCGAGATCGGCCAGAGCCGCTACAAGATCGGCATCGGGGGTCTACACAGCCAAGAGTCGGAGACAGCGCATTTCACCGACGACGAGAACATGCTGATCGACCGGGACGTGGCGAGTTACTACCCCGCCATGATGCTCAATATGAACATGCAGCCGGGGGGCTTCGGCAAGCACTTCAACACGGTGTATCGTAACATCCTTGAAGACCGCCTGAGTGCCAAGAAGTCCAAGGACATGGTGAAGTCGAACTCGCTGAAGATTGTTCTCAACGGCACGTTCGGCAAGACGTCGAACAAATACAGCACTCTGTATTCCCCGGAGTTCATGATCCGCACGACCATCACCGGCCAGCTGACCATCCTCATGCTGATCGAAGCGTTGGAACGGTATGGCATCCCGGTGGTATCGGCCAACACCGACGGCATCGTGATAAAGTGCCCGCGCAAGCACAAGGCGGCGATGGATGCGATCATCGCCAAGTGGGAGAAGCACACCGGCCTCGAGACGGAAGAGACGCAGTATGCCGCGCTCTACTCGCGCGACGTGAACAACTACATCGCCGTGAAGCCCGACGGGACCGCCAAGGCCAAGGGCGTGTATGGGCCGGTGACGCTGCGCAAGAACCCGCAGAACCCGATCTGCGCCGAGGCCGTGATTGCGTATCTGACCAAAAAGGTGCCAGTGTCCACCACCGTGCGGAACTGCCGGGACATCACCAAGTTCCTCACCCTGCGCACCGTGAATGGCGGGGCCGAGAAAGACGGGGAGCCGTTGGGCAAAGCCATAAGGTGGTATTACGCCAAGGGGGTGAAGGGGGCGATCCACTACGCCACCAACGGCAACACCGTGCCGCGCAGCGAGGGGGCCAAGGTTCTCATGGACCTGCCGGATCGCATGCCGGGGGATGTCGACTACGAGTGGTATATCAAAGAGTGCGAAGAGATTCTCATGGCTATCGGTGAGCGCCCAAGACCGCACGTAGAAAAGATACCACGTAAGAACAGTAAGGCTTGGAAAGAGTTGTATAATGCTGGTAAGATAGTCGAGAACAGCAAAGGTAAGTGGGAGTGGGCATGAGCCAACCAGCAAAAATCGCACCGTGGTCATACAGCCGGATCAAGGCGTTCGACACCTGTCCGAAGCAATTCTATCACACGCATATCCTCAAGGAGTTTCCCTACAAGGAGACCGAGGCGATGCGCTACGGCACGGAGTTTCACAAGGCTGCCGAGGAGTTCATTCGGGACGGGAAGTCAGTCCCCGACCGCTTCGCCTTCGCCAAGCCTTCGCTGCAGGCGCTGGCGGACAAGCCCGGCGACAAGCACTGCGAGTTGAAGTTCGGCCTGACCGCTGATCTGCAGCCGTGCGGCTTCTTCGACAAGAAGGTGTGGTTCCGTGGTGTGGTCGACCTCGCGATCATCGACGACGAGGATGCGTGGATCGTGGACTACAAAACCGGCAAGTCGGCCCGCTATGCCGACAAGGGCCAGCTGGAGCTCATGGCACTGGCCATGTTTAAGCATTTCCCGCAGGTGAAACGCATCCGTGCGGGACTTCTGTTCGTGATCGCCAAGGAGTTCGTCAAAGACAAGTACGACGCCGAAGGCGAAAGCGACATGTGGGGTAAGTGGTTGTCAGAATACAGCAAGATGGAGAAGGCCGCGGAGACCGACGTGTGGAACCCAAGGCCATCAGGTTTGTGCAAGGCGCACTGCCCGGTGACGGAGTGTGCACATAACGGAGGAAGCAGATGACATCTGAGATCGACGACGAAGCAACTAACACCATGGTTATGCTCGACATGGAGGTGCGGAAGAAAATCCGCAGAGAGCTCATGGATATGATTGTGAACCCGCAGGACGACGAGGAAAGATATTTCGTGCGGGAAATTGTCAACGCGGCTCGTCGGGAAGAACAGCTGGCGCATATGCGGCAGACCTACGAGGCCATGCAGAGTCAACAGCGGACGATGCAAACCTATAAGGACGTTCGGGGCAATCAGCTTTCCCAAGTGTGGGTGGACGAGGCGTCATCTCTGGGCTCCCAAAAGACCGGCATTTTTGGTAAGATGTTCGGGAAATAACACAGGTGACAGCCATGGCCCGGGACTACAAACGCGACTATCAACTGCAGAAGCAGCGCGGCGAACACGAGCGCCGCATGGAGCGCCAACGAGCGCGCCGGGCCATGGACGCCAAGGGTGTGGACCGCGCCGGCAAGGACGTAAGCCACAAGAAGGCGCTTGCCCGAGGTGGAAAGAACTCGGACGGCTACCGCCTCGAAAACCCGTCGAAGAACCGGGCGCGGGGCGGTGCCATGAGCAAACCCTACACAAAGACCGGCAAGCGCAAGAAAAACACGTAGTTATGCGCAGCGCATAACACCAAGGAGAGAACATGAAAATCATCGGAGACAAGGCGCTACTGCTCCGGCTGCGCCACCCGGGGCAGGTTCTAAACTCGATCCGTGACAGCAAGGATATGGGCAACGGAGAAGTTGCTGTGAAGTGGGATGTGCCGCAGGTGCATGCGCTGCGCAGTATGAATATCCCGGCGCCCTCGCCGATCCGGAAGAAATACAGCTGGCCGGGGCGATACAAGCCTTTCGACCACCAGAGGGACACCGCGGAGTTTCTGACCAACCATCGCAAGGCGTTCTGCTTCAACGAGCAGGGGACAGGGAAGACCGGCAGCGCGATATGGGCAGCGGACTTCCTCATGGAGCGCGGCCTGATCCGCAGGGTGCTGGTGATCTGCCCTATGTCGATCATGGACTCGGCGTGGCGCAATGACCTGTTTTCGTTCGCCATGCACCGCAAGGTGGACATCGCATATGGTGCTGCGAAGAAGCGCAAGGCTGTGATCGAGAGCGACGCCGAGTTCGTCATCATCAACTATGACGGGGTGCAGATCGTCGAGAAAGAGATCGCTGAGGGCGGCTTCGACTTGATTATCGTGGACGAGGCAACGCACTACAAGAACGCTCAGACGAAGCGGTGGAAGTCTCTCAACCGGCTGGTAGGCCCGGACACATGGCTGTGGATGATGACAGGCACGCCGGCCGCCCAAGGTCCGGAGGACGCCTTCGGTCTCGCCAAGCTGGTGAACCCGAACGGGGTGCCGAGATATTTCGGCCAGTGGAGGGACATGGTGATGTTCAAGGTCACGCAGTTCACTTGGAAGGCCAAGCCGAATGCAGTGGACACCGTGCATCAGGCGCTGCAGCCCGCGATCAGATACACCAAGGACGAATGTCTGGACCTGCCCGACATGGTCTACGTGCGACGCCACGTCGAGATGACCGCGCAGCAGAAGAAGTATTACGAGCTGCTACGCAAACGGATGGTCATGGAAGCGGCAGGTGAGGAAATCACAGCGGTGAACGCCGCCGTGAAGGCCAGCAAGCTGCTGCAGATCGCAGCGGGGGCCGTGTATACCGACGAGGGCGAGACGGTCGAGTTCGATATCAAGAACCGCTACAACGTCCTCAAGGAAGTGATCGACGAGACGCGCAACAAGGTGCTGATCTTCGTGCCGTTTCAGCACACGATACAGATGCTCATGGACCAGCTGGTGAAAGACAAGGTCACAGCCGAGATCATCAGCGGTAAGGTGAGCGCCGGAGCGCGATCCGATATATTCCGCAGGTTTCAGACGGAGCCAGACCCAAGGGTGCTGGTGATCCAGCCGCAAGCGGCAGCACATGGCGTTACGCTCACGGCAGCGGACACGATTGTGTGGTGGGCACCGACCGCCTCGCTCGAGACATACGCGCAGGCCAACGCGCGTATCCACAGGTCCGGTCAGGTGAATAAATGCACGATCGTTCAGCTTGAGGGCTCAGCGATTGAGCGGCGCGTTTTCACGCTACTGGACAACAAGATCGACGTACACTCTAAAATCGTGGATTTATACCGCGATATACTTGACTAGAGTTTTGTATAGTCGTATATAAAAGCAGCAAAAGGAGAGAAGACATGGCGGATCAACCATCCATCGACAAACTGACGCGCATCTACCTGAAGATCAGGGACAAGCGCAGTGAGCTGTCAGCAGAGTTCAAAGAAGCCGACAAAAAACTGGAAGAACAGCTGAACCAAGTGAAAGCTGCCTTGCTGGATCACTGCAAGGAGCATAACGTGGACAGCGTTCGTACGTCGGAGGGCTTGTTCTATCGCACCGTCAAGACGCGTTACTGGACAAGCGACTGGGAGTCGATGCACAAATTTGTGCTCAAGCACGAAATCCCCGAGTTCTTCGAGAAGCGTCTCAACCAAGGGGTTGTGAAGGAGTTTCTTGAGGAAAATCCTGAAGCCGTACCTCCGGGCCTGAATGTGGACTCGGAGTACGTCATAACCGTGAGGAAGAAATGAGCACTTACATGACAACCGCTGAGCTGGCAGAGCATCTGACAGTGTCGATCAGCAAGTTGAAGGAGATGATCGCATCCGGCGCAATCCCTTCTGACACCTATTTCCGGCACGGAAGAACGTACCGGTTCCATGTTGAGCGGGTCGAAGAAAGCCTGCTCGATGCCAAGAAGCCGAGTCAGCTGGAGCTGGACTTGGACGATGACGTAACACCACGCAGCTAAGGAGAGAGACATGAGCGAAGTGGATATTTTCAAGGGCAACTCGCTGATCGGCAGTGACCTGATGGCCGAACTGCTGGAGACCAACAAGCGGCTTATGGGGTCTGGCGGCGGCATGCCGCGTATCAGCATCCGCGGCGGCCGGTTCCGCCTGATTGAGGGCGGAGAGCAAGTGTCGGTCAGCAAGTCCGACACCATGAATATCATGGTGATCGAGGCGGGCAATATCAGCCGCACCTACTACGAGGGCACATACGACTCGGAAAACCCGACGCCGCCTAAGTGTTGGTCGCTCGACACGCAGAAGCCCGCGCCCGAGGTTCTCGCCAAGAACCGCATGGCGTCGCGCTGTGCCGACTGCCCGATGAACGTGAAGGGGTCCGGTCAGGGCAACTCCCGCGCTTGCCGTTTCTCGCAGCGTCTGGCTGTCATGCTGGAAGGTGACACAGACAAAGTCTACCAGATGTCGCTACCGGCCACGTCGCTGTTCGGCGAAGCTCAGGGCAAGAACATGCCTCTGCAGGCCTATGTGAAGTTCCTGCACGCTCGCAGCGCGCCGATCCAAGCGGTGATGACGCAGATGCAGTTCGACGAGGACAGCGAGACGCCCAAGCTCTTCTTCAGCCCGGCCCGGGCGCTGGAAGAGGAAGAGGTGCAGGCATTGATCGCCAAGCGCGGCAGCGACGAGGTGGAGCAGGCGATCACCCTGACTGTCTCTCAGGCCGACGGTGTGCAGAAAGGGCGTGACGGCGAAGTGGGGGATGACGAGGTCGACATCGACGACCCGAAACCTGCCAAGAAGCCTGCCGCCAAGAAGACCAAGCCGAAGGTCGAAGAGTTCGAGGAAGAAGAGGAGCAGGGAGTCGAGGAGCCGAAGAAGCGTGCCAAGAAGGCCGCGCCCGTTGAGGTCGAAGAGGAAGATGAAGGCGACGACAAGCTGGCCAGTGTGCTCAGCGAGTGGGACGACTGATCTTTATCTAGGCAGACCGCGACACTCAGTGTCGCGGTCAACTCACGGCAGGCAATGGCATGGACACACGCGACTTCTTGGCGCGCGTTCTTGGGGACTCCGGATATTATTGCATCTTTGGCTTGAAGACCGGCGGAAACAGACGTGTGCAGAAATTCTATCCGTCCATCGGCGATGCGCTGGAAGCGGCAGCCGCCATGGATCGGAACGGCCTAAACGCGTATTTCGCGCTGGGCACATTTAAAACAGGGGAGAACCGGACGCGGAGCAATGTCGAGCTTATGCGGTCGTTTTTCCTTGATCTGGACTGTGGTCCGGAGAAGCCGTTCGCGGATCAGCGAGAGGCGATAGGCGCGCTGCGGGACTTCTGCAAGACCATGCAGATGCCCAAACCCATTCTGGTGAACAGCGGGGGCGGCATACACGTCTACTGGCCGCTGGTGGAGCCTGTGAGCTTCGCTGAGTGGTTCCCTGTTGCTGAGGCGCTCAAGGAGGCCTGCATCGCCAACGGTTTCGGCGCTGACTCCAATGTGACCTCAGACGCTGCCCGTATCCTGCGGGTGCCGGGAACGCACAACTACAAGTTCGACCCGCCAGCCGAGGTCGAATTGCTGGCCGGGGGAGAAGTGAAATCGGTCGAGCTGGCCGAGATGCAGGAGTTCGTGCAGGGTTATGCGCAGAGCATAACATCCTCGCTTGGCTCCAACAGTCTCATGGGAACGTCCACCTCAACGATGGACCGCCTCATGGGCAACAAGGAGTTTGTGTTCAAGGACATCGTGAAGAAGACGATGGCGGGGCGCGGGTGCGAGCAGATCAAGCATATCATCGTCAATCAGGAGAGCGTCGACGAGCCGATGTGGCGCGCAGGGCTGTCGATCGCCAAGTTCTGCACCGACGGGGACAAGGCTGCACACAAGATATCCTGCGAATACAGTGGCTATTCGCCACGGGAGACAGAGAAGAAGCTGGCGAGCATCGTCGCGCCCTACACCTGCGAAACTTTCAATCAGTATCGCCCCGGCGTGTGCGAGGGTTGCCCCTTTTGGAAGAAGATCAAGACGCCGTTGTCTCTCGGGTCGCAGGTCGCCGAAGCGACCGAAGAGGATAACACGGTAGAGGCAGCCAATGCCGACACCGGCGAAGCTGAGACATATGTGATCCCGTCGTTCCCAAAACCCTACTTCCGCGGTCGCACCGGCGGGGTGTATATTCAGGTGCGGGACGATGACGGCGACCCCTACGATGAGTGCGTATATCCGAACGACCTGTATTTCGTTCGCCGGGTCTACGACAAAAACGAGGGCGAGTCGTTGATCGCACGTCTGCACCTGCCACATGACGGGGTGCGGGAGTTCACTATCACGCTCGGTCAGGCGACATCGCCCGAGGAGCTACGCAAGGTTCTGTCGGCGCGCGGCGTCGTCACAAGTCACAAGAAAGCATGGGAGAAGATCATGACGTATTCAAACTCTTGGGTGTCACATCTGCAGTCGGAGACCGTGGCAGACACGGCGCACAGGCAATTCGGCTGGACCGACGACGAGAAGCTCGAGTCTTTCGTTCTGGGCGGAAAGGAAATCTTCGGAGACCGCACGACCTATAATCCACCGACGACGCCCACAGCGGCGCTGATGCCAGCTTTTGACAAGAACGGCACGTTGCAAGGCTGGGTCGATCAGGTGAACTTCTTCAACCGGGAAGGCATGGAGCCGTTCCAGTTCATGGTCTGTCTGGCTCTGGCGTCACCCCTCATGGCGCTGACACCCTACAACGCGGCGATGTATTCGCTCTACAGTGACGGTTCGGGCCACGGGAAGACCACGGCGCAGAAGATCGCCCTTGCGGCCTTCGGCAACCCCTCTCTGCTCATCATGCAGTCAAAGGACACCGTGAACCACAAGATGAACCGCATGGAGGTGCTGAAGAACCTGCCGGCGCAATGGGACGAGGTGACCAACATGCGCTCCGAGGAGGCGTCGGACGTGATCTACATGGTCCAGAACGGCATGCAGAAGGGTCGCATGTCGAGCGGTAGCAACGTCGAGCGCGTCACGGGGCGTCCGTGGAAGACGACGTGCGGTTTCACATCGAACGAGAGCATGCTGTCCAAGGTGCAGAACAACCGGGCCAAGCCCGAGGGTGAGACGTATCGCTTCCTCGAGTATCACGCTCAGAAGTTCAACTTCGCCAGCAAGGCTGAGACCGATGCGCTCTCGCAGGAGGTGGGGCGCCACTACGGACACGCCGGGTTGCCGCTGATCCAGTACATCATCAACAACAAGGACGAGGTGCGGAAGATCATCCAGACCATGCAGCGCCAGATCGACGAGACGGCAAAGCTGGATCAGAAGGATCGCTTCTGGTCCACGACGGTCGCAGTGACGGTCACGGCTTGCGTACTGGGGAACAAGCTCGGCCTGCTCAAGTATGACCCCAGGCGCCTGCGGGACTGGGCGATCGAGCTGGTGCAAAGCAACAAGCGCATGGTTCAGGAGTCGACCCTGAGCATCCAAGCCCACGTCACGAACTACGTCAGCGACAACTACGGCAACATCCTGTGGATCAAGAGCACGGACGACCGCCGCACGAACACGTCGAGTGGGGATGGCATCGACAGCCTGATCGTTCCCGACCAGCAGCCCCGTGTTAAGTTCGTGGCGCGCTACGAGACCGACACCCACATGCTCTACCTCTTGCCGAAGCCGTTCCAACGCTGGTGCGCTGAGCAGCGCCTGAATTACCAGTCGGCGCTGAACGAGATTATCACCGAGATGGGCGGGTCGCGGCGCAAGATGCGGGTTGGCAAGGGCACCAAGTTCGACATGCCGCCGGTCAACGTGATCCAAATCGACTGCAACGATCTGGAATTGAAGCATGGGAGTTCTGACGCATAATCAGATCGCACCCGACGGTGCGCTGATCGTCATCGACTGGGACCGACTCAAGGTCGGCTCTTCGGTCTTCGTGCCGTGCATCAACACGACGCTGGCCAAGCGGCAGGTCAGAGAGATATTCGAGCGTCGTGGGTGGAAGATGAGAGTGGCGATACGCCCCGAGCGCGAGCTCTGGGGCGTACGTTTTTGGCGTGTTGCGTGATTATTGGCTGTAGGCAGTCGCTGGGGCGTTGTCGAAGTCGGCAGCGTTGCGTTGCAGCAAGGCCTCGTTCTTCCTGCTGTACGTGATGCCGTGATGCATCCGAGAGCTGGTCTGATTGTAGGCGTCGTAGGACTTCTTTTTTGTCTCCCGCCCGATCTCGGCTTCGGGGTATTTCCGGTTGAACTCTTGGATTTCCCGCTCAACATCCAGAAGCTGGTCGTATGTGCCATAGCGCGTTGCGAAGTTTCGACGAGCCAGCAGCTTCTGAATTTTGGTGTTGATCGCGTTGTCCACACCGCGCTGGTAGCGGTTCTCCGCCAGCTGGCGAGCGTACTCCTTGGGCATGAAGCCGAAGAACTGAGCTCCTGCAGCAAACGGACCAATCTCGTCGATGATCGGATCATGGCGCAACGTGCGAGCCCCCTCGCTGTAGAAGCGCATGGACTTCATCATGTTGCCAAGCGCGGTAGGCAGGACGGCCTCAGTGGCTCGCCAGTATTCCCCTTCGTTGAAGAAATACGGCACCCTGTCCGTGTACTGGTTGAACAGGCCGACCGTCGGCCCACCGAGAGCCTCGGCGATAGTCATGAGCAGCGTCTGGTCCTGAGTGGAGAACCCCGGACGATAGAACACTCCCGACAGACCGAGGCGGCTGGATACGTTGAGACCGGTGTAGTAGTCCACCAGACCTGTCAGTCCGCGCTCCCCAAGAACCCCGGTGCGGATCATCGTTTCGAAGTCCTCGTCCTCGTCGTCCTTGAAGGCCGCGTTGTAGAGGGCCGCCATCATGTAGAAGCCCGGGATGCCGGAAATTCCCGATAGCATGCCAAGCGCGCCGACCATGGAAGCGAACTGCATCTTGGCAACCCGGCGATCCTCCGGGGTGGCACCTTTCAGGGCTTCTTTGAGCGTGTGTGACAGAAGGTTGAGCATGGAGAGAGGGAAGCGCCGGAACAGGTAAACCACAGAGCCGACGTTCCCCTGAGACCATAGGGGCGCTGTTGCGGCGTAGATGCTACCGTTGACCATGTCGGTTGTGCGGAGAGCCTCAGCCGCAGCAGCTTTACCCAAGGCCTCTGGGACAGTGATGGAACCGTCTTCCAAACGCTTCTGGAACTGACTGAAGGACAACGCTTTGCCCTCCGGCATGGTCTTGTGGAGCTCGAGCATGTATGTCGACGCCATCGTGGTTTCACGGACGTAACGCTCAAGGTGATGCTGCAGAAGGCCGCTCCACGCGCCAACTTTTTGGAACACCCCTTTTGCCTTCGTGGCGTCAATGTGTTCTTGAGCAGCCGATCGGGTGAAGGCGCCCACAGCGTCCCCCGCCATGAACAAGGGCTTGAGCCACATGTTTGCACCCTGCGTGTAGTCGCGGTTGGACAGGGACATGTCATAGAAGGGGATTTTCTTGTTGAACCGCTCGATCTTGCCATCTGGGCCGATACGCGTCGTCGTGCGGCTTGCGCCCGAACCGCCAAGCAAGCGCGAGGCCGCTCCGAACGCACCCATGAAGTTACGAGAGCCGTATTTCGGCATCAACATCGGGCCAAGGAAGTTCGTGATCTGGAACAGCGTCAGCGCCGCCGTAGACACGTTCATGCCAAGGAACGCGGTGTAGCCAATGGCGTTCAGGTTGCGAGACCAGTTTGCTCGCCGGTAAGTGGCCATGTCGCCGTAGCTGTCCAGAATGTTGCGGTACATGCGAGCTTCGTTCTGGTTACCGGATCGGACCAAGGGGTCAGGCTCGGCCATGTTGGTCTCTTCAACGAAGGTCTTGTATTCGCTGCTGAGTTGCTGCCGGAGTCTGTCAAGCATCGATCGGTACTCGATGTCCGCGACTTGGTTGGCCATGCGCATGCCGCTGCGCTTGATATTGGCAACGGTGTCCGACGCCGAGTTCGCAGTCTGCAGCATTTCCTCCAGAGGTGTAATGTCCAGATCAAAACCGCGTACGTTTCGACGCTTCTGGAACATCTTCACAAAGGACGTCTCCGGTGTGGCCTCCATCACAAATTCCAAGAACTTGTCGACAGCGCCGGCGTTCTTCAAGGCTTGGTCCCGATCTATCTTGTTCAGGAAGCCCATGAGGAACTCCATGGACGGGCGCTGCTGTGCCGTAGATGCCGTGTCCAAGTCGTAGGGCGTGATCGAGTTCACGTCGATGCCGGAGTCCGGGCTCGCAGCGGCCTCTTCCGTCAGATAGCGGATCGCCATGCGCCGCGCCGACTCGCTCGGGAACGCATGCTTGTAAATCTCAGGTGTGCCTGTCTCGTCCTTCGCCACATAAGATAATCCGTAGTCCCCGTTACGCTGGAACGAGCGGAAAGGGGATACGAGCTGTTCGGCGAATATTTTGTTGAACACCTTCTGATATATGCGCTCCTGAGACGTGCGCTGGCTGTCAGGCATCGCGTCGAGGCGGCGCTTCAGAACAGCCTGTATATCCTTGCGGAACTTCTCTGGCAGCTCAAAGGCGCGGTTTACCGCCGCGCGACCCTCTGGGCCGAACGTGTTGCTTTCGTAGAGCGCCTTCAGCTCGTCGTAGACCCGCAGTTTCTCTTGGTTTTCCGTCGCCCCCGGATCGTATGACAGGCGAGCGTCCGTCTGGTTGGGCGCAGGTCTGGCGTTGATCTCGTCGATCCGTGCGTTCAGAGCATCGCGCGTCGGACGGGATTCCCGCACCGTGCGAACCACGTCGCCCTCTGCGTCGAGCTCCTTGTACGACAGCCAGAAGCTGGAGTAGTTTTCGCGCGGAGCGCGCACATCGACTTCGAAGCGAGACCCATCGTTGGTGATGCGGTTGAAGGCAAGCACGTTGGCGCTGTTGTTCTTGAACGCTTCGTCGATTGCTCCGACGGTCTCGTCGACGAACTCCGTGTTCTTGACCCGGGCGGCGTCATGGGCGTTGAGCGCGTCGTAATACTGTGGGGCGACCGGCAAAAACTTCTTCGCGTTTTCGACAACATACTGCAGAGGCATGCTGCTTCGAAGGGTGAAGTTCCGCGCGGCGATCGCGGCGTCGCTGTTAAAAGTGGCGCGCGCAAGCTGGACCAGCTCCTCAGTGTTTTGCGGCGTGGCTTCTATGGTTCTGGTCGCCATGTTGTTCATGGCGTCACGGTATCCGTTTTGCCGGAACGCGGCCTCATATAGTGTTCCGGCCCCACGCGAGTCAACGTCCGGTGCGAGGATGTTGTCGAGCAGCGTGTCCAGCGCGTCCTTTCCGGACTCAAGCGGCTTGGCCCTGCGACCGATCAGCTGACGCGCAAAGTTGCGCAGCGCGTGCATTACACGCTGGCGGATCGTGTATTTGTCGCGCCCGGTGCCGAGGTCGATTTGCGACAGCTGCTGAATGAAATCCCGGTTCGTCATGGCCTCAGAGACGAACTCGAGGCGGTCGAACAGAGCGTCATGGCTTGCCGGCATGATGTCGCGAGCCTTCTGCAGCAGCGCCTCGACCTGTCTGGTCAGAGGGTGGGACGGATTCCGCAGGGTTTGCATCGTGGCCGCGTGAACAGCTTCGTGCAAGAAAGTCGTAGCGGTGAGCCCGTTTTCTGAGTTGAACAGCATTGTGCCGGAGAACTCACGCAGAAGCGCCGCCCTCTCAGGGGAATGCTCTGCCATAGCCTGCAGTCTCTGCTCGCTGGCAACCGGCATATACACGCCAACGGCGGACGAGTTTCGACCACCAAAGACACGGTTGATCTGCCTCATGGTCTCCGGATCGGCGACGCGCATCTTGGTGTTCTGCAGGAACGGGCGCAGCTTGGCTGCGAGCATGGAAGCCTCGGTCGAGCCCGCGGTGGCAATGATGCCGCTGATTGCCCCGTTGATGTCCCCGTTCTGTATCGCGGAAATGATCCGTGGATGCAGAACAACGTCGATCGCCACACTCTTGGAAAACGGCACATCAAGGTCGGCTTCTTTCATCGACTCTGTTGCAAGCCCCTGCTCAGCGGCGATGTCCGAGTCCGAGAACATGTCGGAGTAGGTCCGCATGTGCTCCTTGACGTCTTTTTTGTACGACTGGATGCTGTCGCGCTCGTCGATGTTAGCCAAGATGGACCTGTTTTTGTCCTCATAGTAGAACCTCTGACGCTCACGGAGCAGGTCCACGGCGTCAGGGCCGAGATTTTCCCGTATCCAGCGCACCGCCGACTTCGCGTACTTTTTCCCTGTTTTTTCGTAATAGTCGATCTCGCCCTTGCTTATGTCAGACTGCGCCGATCTGGGCGGCGAGAAAAAGTCATCTTCTCGGTTGAGAGAGTCGTAAGCGATCGTGTCGATCGCCGTCATGGGATCGGGATTCTTGCTGAAATACTGCTTGGCTGCCCATTCCGGATTGTCGATCTTTTTCTGGGAGACCTTTTTGTCCAGAAGCGCAACGATCCTCCGCTTGTCGGCCGACGTGGTCAGGTCCGGACTGGGATCGACCATGTCCGTCCGTATGATGTATTCCTGCAGCTCAGGGCTTGCATTCTTGCGCCACCTGTCCAGAATTTCCGATCGAAGCTGCGCGTTACGAGCCCGCACTTGCGGGGTCTGGGTGTTGGCCTTTTCCAACGCCTTGCGGTCAATGTAGTCTTCTAGACTTTCAAACGAACGAGGCTTTGTCGAACGGATATCTCTGGCACGCGGGGCCGGGGGGACGGATTCAGGTATGGCCTGCCCTGCTGCCCCGGTCACGGCACCGGGGGTGGCGTTGCGGTTAAACTCGGGCGCCGTCTCCGTCTCCGTCTCCGTCTCCGTCTCGGACGCAGGAGCTTCAGTATCCTCACTCATAGGAGCAGCTCTGAGCCCTTCGGCATCATCAGTGGCAGGAGGGGGAGACGCCCCCTCCTGCCCCGCCGCCTGCTCGGGAGGGTTGGTGGGAACCACAGGCGGCGATTCTTCGAACTCGGCCTCGCTGACATCCGGCTCGGGTGTCGGCTCAGGTTCGGGCTCAGGCTCCGCTTCGGCAGCGGGCTCTTCCTGCACCGTCGGCTCAACGCCTTTTAGTGCAGACTGCTGTGCATCTTCTGTTTCTCCAACACTTCCCAGAGGCTCTGGAGGCATATCCAGTCCTCCGGCGTCAGGTGCAGGAGCTGCTTCGGCGGCAGGCTGCGCTTTTCTGCCAGCGTCTTCAGGGCGAGCTCGATCTCCGGCGTTTTCAACTCCGTCAGGTTGCTCGGCTCGCTCAGGTAGTTCTGTCTCGACATCCTCAAGTGAAGCCCTGCGCACACTGTCGACATATGACTGGATGCTGTCACCAGAGGCTCGCGTCTCAGGGTTTTTTCTGAGGAACGCTGCATACTCCCGAAGAGCCTCCAGAACCTCGTCTTTGGTTTTGTATTTTCCAGCCTTGATGCGCTTTCGAACCGGCATTTTCTCGGGGATGCCAAGGGCGTCCAAGACAGGAGCGTCGATCTCAGCGCGCGGGTCAGGTAGAAGAATATCTTGGACATTTGGAACGTCCTCCAAGTCGGGAGAGAGCGCTTCTGCCACGGCGCGCTGCTCTTCTGTGGTTTCCTGCAGCGCTGCTTGCGGCTCTTCGGCTGGAACAGGTTCTTCGGCAACAGCTTCATCCTGCGGAGCCACCGTGGCGCCGCGCGAGCGTTTCGGTAACGCGAGGTCGATCAGGGCTTGGACAAGACCGCCGACGCCCGCGCCATAGCCAAGCGACTCTCCGGTGTTTGTAAAAACGCCCTGCTCTGGATCGTAGATGCCCTGTGCGATGAGGTTCTGTGCAACCTCTGTTGCGGCTTCCTGTGCGCCTTCGGCACCGGCCGACCCGGCGATGCGGGCAAGACGACGACTCAGGTTCAGAGCTTCTCCTCGACCGAGAGCCTTGATGAACGAGATAGGCAAAAGGTCAAGTGCGCCAACGGCAGCTCCCGGGAGCAGAGCTTGCCCGCGTTCCTCGACCGTGGCACCGGCGGCCCGTGCTCGCTCACTTGCTTCACCTGCACCAGCGCCGACAGCCAAGGCGCCGGCTGTAAACTGACCGCCGGGAAGAACCGACATGCCAACCAGCGGGGCGAACGAGCCGAAGGCCTCGCCAAACTTTCCAGAGACAGTGTCCTCGAGGCCTATGTCGACCTGCGGCTTCAGGTTATAGGCCGTGCGGCGTATGAACTCCCGGGTCGGACTTTCGTACTCCTCCGGAAGAAGCCCTGCGATACCAAGCGCGCCAAGCTCGCCGATGTTCACGGCGCCGCGGCCAAAACCTTTCGGAAATTCACCCAGATAATCCAGAACATTTGCCTCGGCTCCAGCAGGGCGCTGGCCGTATTGAGATTCAAACTCGCCTGCGAATTGATCCTCATACTGACGAATTGACGCGTCGATGCGCATCTGCTCATCGACAGTCGGGGTGTCGCCGGAAATCTTAAAACCGTAGCGGCGACCACTTACCGGACCCGGTACAACAATGTCTGCCATGACAACCCTCTCTTAGCTGCGAACATCCGTCGTGCTATATAGACCGGGGTTCGGCACCGCCGACAACCCTCCTCCAACAGAAGCGTCCTCAATATCACGGATGCGATCTTCAACACGCCTGATCTCGTCGTCAACAAGCGGTATGCGAGCATCAGGGCCGCTGAAAAAACCACCCTCTGAAAGCCCAGCGCGTGTCAGCTTCAGGTCCATAAGGCGACTGTCGAGGCGTTCAAGGCTGCGCTCAATGTCAGTGCTCAATCCGAGCTGGCTCATGATGTCAGACAGGCCTGCGCCGCCACCGCCACCGCGCCCGCGCGCGGCCGCAATGGCCTGCTTCAAGGCGAAGTCGCGCTCAGCCATGCTGCGCTCGTAATCGCGATCTTCCAGACCACGGAGCTCGTCAAGCGCGCCCATGCCGGCCTCACCAATGGCACCGCCGAAGGTGGGTTGCTGAGACTGCATCAGGCCAAGACCGAAGCGCGCCAGAGCGAGCCACTTGTTGGAGTCGCCACCCTCACCACCAGATGTTGTTTCGCTGGCAGAGATCGAAGAGCTGGCCGATCCGCTGCCTGTACCGCCGCCCGAGGGCGCGATGCTGGCCGTGTCAGCCGGTATCAGATTTGGACCGCCATCTCGCGCCGGGGCAATCAGATCGCTGATGTCTTCCGGGATTGCGAGAGGTTCCCCTTCGGTCATGGAGCGACGCTGCTCCGGCGACAACGCAAGTTCGTCGCCAAACTCATCCATTCTATCGGCAAGGTCAAAAAGTTTGCCGCCCGCCTCGGGGCTGACCATGGACGTCGCGTAGGCGAGCCCCTTGCGAGGTATGTTCATTGTGCGAGCCGCCAGTGGGCCAACGTCGGTTATGGCATCTCCGAGAACGTCCTCGCCCTTTTGATATAGATCGACCGCCCCTTCCTTGGCCGCCAGCTGCGCCTCAAGGCCGCGCCTCACGTTGGGGTCTTCTTCTGCCGCGATGCGTGCGCGCAAATCCACGAAAGCGGCGTCTCTGGCGGCGGGGTCGAGAATTGTGTTTGTTGCGTTCTGCAAAGGAGCGCCGATGGCCGAAATGGTGTCAAGCGCGCTCGGAGAATCGGCCGGGCTCACAAGGCCGTCGAGGTAGGCCGAGCGTCCGAAGCCGCGCGCGGCGCGGGCGTCATCTGTTGTGTCGATGTTTGGATCGCGATACGTGGAAACCGGAGCCGCCGGAACGGGCATGCCCATAACTGCATCTTCTGCCGCCAGCTGCGCTGGCATGCCCTCGTCAGACAGACCGATGAGATTTCGCATCGCGCCAACATATTGAGGCCCGCGGTCCATGCTCTCGTTGATGCCGGGAATGTTTAACAGGCGGTCAGGGAGAGAATGACCTGCAGCCATCTCACCGCTGCCGAGAACAGCCGCTTCTGGATTGATGACACCCTCTATTCCGAGACCTTCCGGCACGGGCTCAGCTCTTTGCACGTTCGGTATACCGGGCAAAAGACTGGGCTGCGAAGGGTAAGGGGCCGTGTTCCCACGACCGGAGGGGTAGGCTGCGATGCCTGCGGCTCTCACGTCGGCATCCGGGCTCGACACATCAGGCATGATCGTCATCCTGCTGGCCGGGGGAGTCAGTCTGGACGGAATCGCAGCGAGTCCCATGTTCTCAGATGTCTGGCGCAGTGCGTCGCGCATCGGGCGGTTGTCAAGATAGTCCTGCCCCGGCAGCATGTCCTCGCCGCGAGACACGTCAGAGAAACGCGAGAATGCAGCATCATCGCCTGCTCGGTCAAACGACGCTCTCTGCTCAACATTGCGGATCAGCTGATCGCGCGCCTCCGGAGAAAGCTCTTCGATAAACTGTTCAACCGACACGCCGGCGCGGTTTGCCATGACAATAACAGCCGGGTCGGACATAACTGCCTCGGGGATGTCACCGCCCTCTTGCATGCGAACGACGCCGCCTTCGGCTTTGCGCATAACCTCTGAGTTAAACATCGTGGGGGCCACCGGTGCCGCCGTCGGTGTCGCAGAGGCGAGCTTCATGGCTTCTAGCGCCATCTCACGCTGCGCAAGGGTCGGCGCGTTGTTCATCACATACGCGAGGTCTGCTCCACTTGGAGGGGCGACGGCAGGTGCGGCAGGTGCGGTCTGCTGAGCCTGAAACTGATTGCGCATGCGGGCAGAGTTCCCGTAAATACCGCCACCCACTTGAGCGCGGTCGTCAGGGTTCTGATACCAATTGTTTTGCGAGGAGGCGGCTACCTGAGCCGGCGCTTGCTGAGCAGCGCCAATACGCGCCAAAATGTCATCAATGCGAGACGTGTCCGCCTGCGGCATCTGAGGCTGAGCTGCCTGTGGAACGACAGGGCGAGCCGCGGCCTGAGAAAGACCTTGCGGTGTGATGCCAAGACGTGCAGCCGCTGGAGCAAGCTGTTCCATCATCGGCATGGACGACATGGCGGTGGCCCCGCCCATCACATTGTCGATTGCTGTCTGAACTTGATCGGAGTTGCTCACCTGACCACCTTCGGCCATCTGCTGGACCGGTGCGGCGGCGTCGTTCTGCGTCATATCTGTCTGCGGGGCCAGCGCACGAGCCATATCACCAAGACCGCCTTGCGGCACACCGGAGGCTGCCACCGTGTCATCGGCCACAGTGCTCTGTGGCACCTGCTGACCATCTGCCTGCATCGCCTGCTCCATGCGCGTGCGGCGCTGCAGCTCCGACAAAACAAGGTACGGCGGGGCCGTACCGGAAGGAGACTTCATTTCGTTGACGAGCTGGTCCTTGGAAAAATCCTTGAGACGCTCCTGAAGTTCGAACAGGTTCATCCTGACAGCCCCCTGTAAAGTCCGATAGCCCCGAGCCCGGCCCCAAGAGCCTGCTGGAAGGGATTGTTCGGCGCGTATGCCGTTTGCGTGACGCTAGGCTGCACCGGGACGCCCCGCAAGATTGAGGAGTAGAACTGCAGCTGTTGTTCCGGATAGGCTTGCTGGCGCAAGAAGTCCTGATAGCCCGTGTCAAGCTCTTGCTGCTGCTGAGCCTGCTGACTGCGCCCGATGTTCTCGAGAAGCTGGGCCGCCTGAATGTCGGCGGCGCGGCCCGTCTCGCCAAGCCCAACAAGCTGTTGGGCTTGCTGACCGGTGAACTGAAGAGCCCCGATCTGATCTTGCTGAGCCGCGCGATCTTCTGCAGCCTGCGCGCCCTCGCGCTGGAACAGGGCCGAGCGATCCGCTTGGAACGCTTGTTGAGCGCTCTGAAACGCGTTCTGCTGTCCCGTGGCCTGAATATCAGCCATCCGGTTGAGCAGATCGCGCTCGGCGAGACCCTCTTGGACAAAACGACGTGAGCCCCCAAAGGCGCCGGCGTTGACTGCCTGAGTGTTGCGCGCCCCCTGCTGCTCGTTGAACTGACGGCGAGCTTGGTCTTTCTGCACATCCAGAACCTGCTGCATGTACGGCGACATATACTGACCGACGTTCTGCCCGGTGAACAGCTGCGTGGGGTCATACTGATAGGGCTGCGCGTTTGCCGCGATACCCTGACCGGCCATGACGTTCTGAGCTGTGACGCCCGCCGCTTGCGGCAGACCCGCTATGCCCGACGTGGCCACGTCGCGTGTGATGTCGTATGCCGCGTTTACGTCTGCGCCGGGTTCAGCGATACGCTGCCCGCCGTAGGGCGTGTAAGGCGCGATCGACTGCGACTCAGCTCTGGTGAGAAGGCGTTCGAACTGCGGACGGACGTAATCCGGCAGATTGCTCTGCTTCACTTCCGACGTCGTCATCGTCGGTGCGCTGCTACCCTTACCCATTGTCTATCTCCATGCGATAGGCCGTGTAGTCCACTTCCCAGCCGTGTTTGGCAAGTGCCCTCAGCCAACCTTTTCTGCCGTAACCCTGCAGATAGCTGCACCCATGTGCTCTGGCGTAGTCGGACAGCATTTTGTGCGCCTCCGGCAGCCAGTCCTTCATCCGGTCACCGCCGATCCAGTCGATGGCCAAACCTCTCTTTCCGGTAGGAAAGTCTTCGATGCGCGTAGTCAGAGCCGCAATCGGCTTGGCATCGTCCATCGCGATCCAGAGACCAAGAATGCCCGACTCGATGCCTTCGCGCACCGAGGTCAGATTGTAGCGGCCACCGGAGCGGTCAGTGGCCTTCTCGATCATTGGAGCCACGTCGTCCCAAACCACGTCAATGACGGCGGCCGGGACGGAGCTCACTTCAATCGCGCTGTTGGTGATATCCTTCATGCAGGCAACATGCCTCCCGCTGCGATGGGCTTGGGCTGCTCTTTCTTGCCGGTGCGTTCCTGACGCACCCGGTCCATCATGTCGTAGAGCTCGTCGGCGCCGGCCTCGCTGGAGCCGTTCCCGATCCCGCTGACGACATCCGCCGGCACGATGAACTCGTCATTGCTCAGCAGGACATCTTGGCTGCCGTCGTCCATGCGGGCCGGGACCATGTCGCTCATGCCATCACCCGCGCCTTTGATTGCACCTTCGATATCTCCGCGCGGCCCGTCGGCCCGGCCACTCTCAACGTCGTTTGCGAGGGCAACAAGCGCTTCCTCACCGTAGGCCTGCACGAACTGAGCGAGGATGATGGCAGCTTGCTGCTCAGGAATCTCACCGCGGATCGCGCGCACCGCGAGCTGGACGATCTCTTTCTCGTTGGGCTGTTGTGGCATAGGCTGCCCGGCCATATCGGCGATGCCGCCAGCCGCCATGTAGACCGGTCCCATCTGGGGCACGTTGTATTGGATTTGCCCGCCACCGGCGAGGCGACCGATGCTTGTCGCCGAATGGATCGACGGGGAGAAATAGCTCGCCTCGGGGTCAATTCCCGGGCGATAGTTCGGTCCGGGATCAAGGCGCTGTCGCACCGCCGGCGCAGGTTCGCGAGAGTTGTAACCGCTGTATTCGCCCTCTTCTTCTTCCGGCATCTGAGGTTGCATGCCGTAGAGCGCGCCAGCTGCGGTGCCAAGCCCAGCACCGGACATTACACCTTGCTGGATTCCGCGCTGTGCCAGACCGCCCAGACCCCCGCTCATAGCGCCACCCGGAGGCGAGGCCACCGAGGACATGCCAGATGGCATGTCTTTGAACATGCTCATGAGACCGCCGCTGCCCGGGGCCGCCGCTTGCGCCACACCTCCACCTGCTGGGGTCAGCTGGCTGAGCAGATTTTGAGGAACCTGCACCGAAGACAGAGGTCCTGCCGCCTGCGCCGCTTGCTGTGCCACTTGCTGACCAGCTGTAGCACCTGCCGTGCCTGCGCCAGCTGTCGCCGCATTCGTAGCAGCTTGCGTGCCTGCACCTGCGGCGCCACCAAGACCACCTGTCAGAGCGCCACCAATGCCGCCAAGCAGACCTGCGGTGAGACCAGTTTTCAAGCCCTCCTCGAGATCGCCGCTTTGGATGGCGCTGCCAATGCCTGCGCCAAGAGAGCCCGCGAGCAACGGGCTCAGACCGACCGCGCTTGCCCCAGCAAGGCCGGAACCAAGCAAGCTGAAAAGAAGAGGAAGGGCCATGACATCTCCGGATGTGTCTGTGATGTTGCGTGCAGTTTAGCACATGGTTTTGGATATGTAATCCCCTTGGATCACAGCTGTATCTGAGTGACTCCGACAAGAACGGAAGGTGCATCTGGGGCAAACGCCAGCCCCGTCACGGGACCCAAGGACACGGCAGTGCTGTCGGCCGCCCAGTACAGCTCGACATAATCAGACGCAGCCAAGGACACGTCGTAGTTCAAAGATATGGGCACATAGCCGTTGTTGATGTTGCTGGTCACAGCCCGTACCGTGTCAGCCACATCTGAGCCGTTCTTTCGCAGCCAGAAATATACGTTCTTGGCCGAGCTGCTGGTGGATGTGAGCTGCAGAGAGGCCGTCACCTTGTAATACCCGGGGTCTGCGGCAACCAAGCGCGACGCGGGTGTTCCGATTGTCACACCGTTGCTGGACAGCGTTGTGCCGTATGTGATCGACGTGGCCGTGTTTGTCGCGGACAGGGTCTGGCTTGCCGTCGAGTCGAACGTCCCATAGCTCAAGCCCATCGGGATGGTGGGGCGCACAAGTATCTCGCCGTCAGTCGCGTCGACAGTTAGGATAGCCGCAACCGGAATCACCACGTTTGGCGCAGTGGGGCGCACCTTCGTGAAGTCCCCGGCCGTGGTCGGGGAGGCATACAGAACATCACCCTGAGACCAAGTTTCGCTGACCGTAGAACCTGTGGTGTTCAGGCCCCGCACCTTGCCATAGAGTGTGACCGGGCCAATTGCGTCGTCGGCCATATCGAACGTCGTCACACCGATGAAATACAGCTCGTTGGCGAGGCTGTTGGCCGTGTATACGCTGATCTCGATGTCGTCACCGACACCCGCAAAACCGACGACCGTCCCGTTCGGGATGGTGCTGCCGCTGGTGTTCTTCACACGCATGTAGGTCTCAAACCCGATCTGCTGCACCACACCATTCAAGTGGGTCAGATTGAGCGTGTCCTCGGTCGAGTTGTAGCTGAGCTTCCCGGTGGGCGTCCTGCCGGCAGATGCGGTGATCTGTATCTCAGAGGTTTGAAGCGGTCCCGGGTTGCGCACCTGCTGCGCGAAGATCGAGAAAGCCCGCACCAGCTGGGTCATGTATTTCTGGTCGTACTGCTGTGGAGCCTCCGGAAAATACGGGAAGTTGAGGTTCGTCCCCATCAGCGCCTCCCGTCAGGGCGCAGCTCGAGCCGGGTCGCGCCTAGCTTCCAAGCCGTGTTGTATTGGCTCCCCTCGATCTTGAAGCGCACGGACCGCGCGCGGAGACGCACGAATTTCTGCTTGGTATACCGCTCGATAGGCACGACCGCGGTGCGCGTGACCGCGCCGCCCTCGTCATTACCAAGCCCTCCGCCGGGGAAGTTCTTGCCGGTGAGCGTCATAGTGACGGTCGGGCTACCCTCGGAGCCCAAGAACGTGACATCGGGAATGATCCGCTTGATGAACATGAACTGATAGCCGTCGCCCAGATCGAAATCGCTCGACTCGATATAGGAGTGGAACCCCACCGGCGGGTTCTGGCTGCCGTCGTTGACGCCATCCTCGTGGTAATACAGGTAGTTGTCCGTTCCGGCAGCGATCGGCTTGCGAAAAACACCTCTCGGCTCCCACGCGGTGCGGGGAAGCGTGCCGAAATACCACGTGCTGTCCGCGTAATTATAGATCACGTAGCGTGAGCACTCGTCACCCTGATCGCACGGGTAGAACCACCAGACCTCGGAAAAGTCAGGCTGGTGGCCGGCGAAAACCTTGTCACCCTGCGCGAAGTTGAAAGCCTGAAAAACCCGCTCAGACACAGGACAGTTCAGCGGCTTCACTGAGCCGTCGAACACGTAGAAGTCTTCCTCGCCCATCCAGAAAACAGCATCGTTCGCGGCAACGGCTGCGTTCTGGCCGATGATGCTCACGCCCGGGGAGACCTCGGTGATCCCGAATGTGAACGGAGCGCCGGTGTACTGCACCGTGTGCAGGGACACGTCCGTGAACACCAGAATTTGCTGCTTGGTTTCAACCGCGGTCACAATCTCGCTGCCAGAGCCGATGCGTAAATCGCCCGCCGTGTTGTCCTCGCGCGTCTCCCAGTCGATCAAGCTCTCCTGACTCGAGAAGCGGATCAGAAGCGGGTCTTGCGTACCAATGTCGTTTTCCGGGTCGCACCCGAACGCCAGAATATGGCGATCGACATCCGAGACAATGATCTTCTTGGCAATGGTCGGCGTCAGATTGGCCCCCGAAAGAGACGATAGCTCCACCATGCGACCACCCAGACCAAGGGAGGCATCAAAGTAATATATACCCCCGTCGTGCACATTCGCGAGAAGGTCTTCTCCGAAGTTGTCCTGTGACCATATCCGTAGCTGAGCTGACGCAATTGCCGTGGTGCCCGGAGAGCCCCAGCCACCGTCACCCCAAGGGTCAACACCCCAGCCCGTGCCAAACGCCACGGTATCGAGGCCCACGTTGATCTGATATTCGCCGACGACCGACGCGCCGCCGTTGCCCGTGTCGGAGGCGTTCGCAGCGTCTGTAACTTCGATCTCGTATGTGTTTGCGTCAACGATCTGCGTGACCTGATGCTCCGCATTGAGCACATCTGCGGTAACCGTCCCGCCTAGCGACACAGCACCGGAGAACGTCACGAAATCGTTCAGGACCGCGCCATGTGAGACATCAGAAACCGTGATCGTCGTTGACCCGGTCGTGGCGCTGAATGTGACGTCGCCGGCCGCCGTCGTGTTTCTGATCGGCGTTGCATCTATAAAGTCTTGACCGCGAGAGATGTAGAACTTCAGGTGCGTGCCAATGCCAAGCAGGCGCTCGCCGGTCAGCGTCACCCAAGGATGCAGGCTTCTGCAGGTGCCAAGAAACGTGGAATTGGACAGCCGCGTCCATCCGCCGATCGACTCAGGGTATCCCTCCTTGAAGCGGACCTTGTTGCAATCGAACCAGCCGCCCTCATTCGCATAGGACGTTGTATCGCTGACGATACCCGGGCGAAACTGAAGCTTCAGAAACTGCATCTTACTTGTCCTCGCACTCCTCACGCTCCCACGCAAGGTTTGTGCGGAAGTCGCGGCTCAGATTCCACGGAGCGTTCGCTGCCCGCCAATCAATCTCTTCTTGGGTGAACTCGCGCTTCTCTTCGACGTCGCAGAAAAACGCCTCAGTCACCACCGGCTCCGGTTCCGGTTGGGAGCATCCAATCGGAAGGAACATCGAAAAGACTGGGATCGTCAACAGTCGCATCATCTTGGGCATCCTCCAGTATGTTCTGAACGCGGGCCGAACAGTTGGCCAGTCTGTTCTCGAGGGACTTGATAGTTGCCTCTTGGCGATCCAGTTTCCGATCGGCATACCACGCATATCCGCCCGCCAAAACAGTCGTGATCGCAAGCGCGGATATGAGGTACTTGGTTATCATCTGTCCCCGTCAGCCCACTTTTTGATGCGTTCGCGCATGATCCACAGAGCCAAAAGACCAACCGCTCCGGCAACCCCGAGGGCCGCGAGCTGGGCGTTTCCATCAAGAGTCGCGAGAGCCCCAATGCCGCCACCGGCGGCGGTCGCCAGCTGAGCAGCTGAGGCCTGCACGGTCTTGGATTGTGCCACCGATGTGCGCGGCGCGGGCGCGGGCTGGCCGGTCGTCCAGTCGCTCTCGGGATAGACATCCCGCTTCAGCTCGAAATGCGGTCCGTCGCGGAACTTGGACCAGCGTCCACCCCACGTAATCGCCACGCCTTCTGCCTTGGCGGCAGCCTCAACAGCAGGACCCAGCTTGTGATACAGGGGCCATGCGAACTCAGCCCCGTTCGGCCCAATCGGAAGAAGATCGACTGCATGGCCGGTCAGGTGTCGGCTGTTCATGGTCTGGGATGCTCCGGAGGCCACAAGCTGGCGCTGACGCGCCTCGCTGCGCACGCCTTCGATGACGATGAAATCCAGAGGACTTTCTTGCAGCGCCCGGTCGATGACACGGCGAAGGTCAGGGTGAATACCCGCCAAGTTCTTCTTGCTTCGGCTGCTATATTTCCGCATCGGTCATCCTCACAGCTTCATGATGTAGGCCAGCGCGTAGTAGGGCGGCCTGTTCTCGTGGGCGCCTCCGCCCCCGGTGTTGTTGCTGAAACCCTGCACGTTGTGCGCGTGGTTGCCGGCGGCCCCCGTAAGCACAGTGGTAAAACCTTTGTTTGCAGAGTCGGTGGCAAACGTATTGACCCCAATGTTATTGATGCCGGTCTGGTTGTAAGTGTGCTGGTGGTTGCCGGCCACATTGGTGTTCAAGTTCACATAGTGGGCGTGAGTCGGAATTTGAGATTCCGCCAGTGTGACTGTATTAGCGCCGCCGGTGTCGTCCGGAGCGTATGTGCCACCGGTGTCTGCATCGGCATGGACCACAAAACGCCCGGTTAGGTTCGGTGTGCCGTTGGCGCCGTCACAGATCGCCCAGCCCGTTGGGATATCTGCGACGCTGCCCGACCACATGATGATGCCACCTTGCGGGACATATCCGAAGCC
>Ga0102945_1000109_pt1 | contig 28181 bp, 31 predicted proteins | sample SalPonred_H2O_MG_FD_78207 | JGI IMG/M metagenome (GOLD analysis project Ga0102945, IMG submission 78207) | Salt pond water microbial communities from South San Francisco under conditions of wetland restoration - Salt Pond MetaG R2_restored_H2O_MG ...
AATCATATTTAAGAGTTAAAGAAATTTCAACTGCTTGCTCTTGACTCCAATCCATTTCATTAAAGTTAGCATCTCCAATAAAAGCCCCGACTAATTTCCAATATTCAATCTTTTCTCCGGTTGGAGATAAACTATAGAAATCAATATCTTTTTTATAATCTGTGGAATAACCGTTTCGACCAGTTAATGATTCATGATGTAATCGAACCCACTGCATTACTGCTTCAGCTCCAGATGGCACAATTGGATCATATAGTGTAATATTAACATCTTGCCATCTTGTTTTTCCTTTTAATTTTCGGTCAACGTTGATGTGGTCTGTTACAATTTCTCCATTTGTTAAACTAGGTCGTCCTGCTGCTTTAATTAAATATGACGGAATATCATTAATATACATAATAAACCGATTTTGATATTTTGGTTCCCATCGAAATGCATTTCCATATAAGTCAGTCTGGTCAATGCCTGGTAAAATTTGTTGTAAAGCCATATTTATTTCTTCTTTTTATATAAATATACAGGACAGAAAAAAAGGCAGAGCTGAAACCCTGCCTTGTTTATTTTTTTTATTATTAATTTCCGGGGAAGCTCGCTCCTGTTGGTTGAATGTTGAAGTCCAATATAATAAACTCAGCTGTTCTTGTAGGTTGTAAAAATATTTGTCCATATAAAATATTTTGATCTATTAAATCTGGAGTATTATTTTCTGCGTCCATTTTCACACGGAATGCGAATAAACCTTGTTCATTTTTAACTTGTTCTAAATATGGATTAACGATATTTAAAAATCTATTTCTAGTCGCATCTGTATTTTGTTCGAATACTAAAAATTGAGTAGAAGAAGCGATAAACTTTTTAACTGCTATAAGCAATCGTCTAACATTGACACGGTCTAATGCACTAGGTCTTGCTTGTAATGTTTTTTGACCCCACACAGCAACGCCTAAATTAGGAAAGTTTGCTATCGGGTTAATACGTGCTTCATACAGCTCTCCTTTTTGAGATGGGTTCAAATTCCTATATGTTTGTTGAACCGACGTTAATCCGCCTCTATTCAAGCCTGCAGGGGCATACCATGGAGCTGCAGCCGAGTCATTAAATGCAATTACACCAGGCATGACTACTGATGGTGGTACCCATGTCGGCCGGCCGTTTCTAGGATCTTGAATTTTAACCCATGGATAATATGATGCTGCGTAGCTAGAGTCAATATTATTTGCTTCTGATATTGCAGTTGATATATTATCTTCTAATGAAACTAAATCGAAAATATAAAATGTATCTTCTCGTTGTTCAGCCAATTGGCGAGCTGCATTGCTTGTATTTACATGTAAATTATGTATGATACCGGGTGTCAACAACATATTTATATCATAGAAATCGGTATTACTAAGCAAATTAAATGCTTTTTTATATGATACGGTACCGGTTGATGATGGACCACTACAATCAAATCCAAAAGTATTGGTGCTCCTAATATTACCTCCACTAAATTTTGGTAAATTTGGACGAGCTCCATCAAATCCTCCTTGCATTGGCATTATAAAATTACGAGTGCTGTTTGCAACGGTACTAGTAAATGTTCCAGCTGTCAACGCAGCTTGTAATGATCCACTATATGGATTTGCGATATTCGGAAACCCAACATCACTGCTTTGTGATACATTGCCTAGATAGAAATCCGTATTATTTCCAACTGTCGATCCAGATGTTGGTATTGGTGCTAGATATGCTAAGTTTGGTGTATTTATAAAATTAAATCCATGAGTATTATTTGAATTAAATGATCCTCCTATAGTTTGCGATGTATTATATGTAACTGCTGATAAATTATCGCCAGCAGATGTGTTTGGTATCGGAGATAATAACGATCTAAACCCAAATGGTATCAACGTTTTATCAATACTTTTATTTGTAACTGCAGATGTTACTTCTACTCGGATATATTTAGAATTATTTTCATAATCTCCATTGAGAAGAATATCACCCGATGTACTCAATGTCAGAAAGCGATCGCCAATTACACGAGAAATATATCTAGGAGAGTCTGGATCTAAATTTACATTTTGAAATGTTTCAATAATTTCTGGATTATTGTCAGTGTCACTGCTATTATATACAGATTTATATTCTGGCGGTATATTGCTTGTATTAACACGTCTTACGTCTACTGTAAACGTCCCATATCCGTTTGGATCTGCTACTTCCGTTGCTAATTTTATATTACGTATTGCAATTTTAGTTTCATAATTAACAGATGTGCCTTGTGATAATGTATGAAATTTAAATAAATTAGCTACATTTGTTCCAATTTGTTGTGATGTTACCCAAGGCGTTGCTGCAGTCGAATAATCAGATAAAAAATCATATGATGTCAACACTTCAGCCGAAATTGTTACGTCTCCTAGGTTATTAAATAGTGAAATTGCATTTTCATTTTCATATTGTACATATACTGGATAATTATTCGATTTTGGTGTATTTCCGAAAATTTTACTTAAATATGTATTATCGCCAGATACAATTGATGCAGATATTGGTATATTAGTTGTTGGATATAAATCAAATGCCCCGGAAAACCCTGGTACGTCTGTGTTTAAATTTTCAGTATATGACCCCGATAATGAGATAGCAAATGATCCAGATATGTCATCTGACAATGTAGATTCTGATAATAAATCAGCTGCATTGTTAACTGGTTGAGTAGGATGAAGTAAATGGGTTACGATTGTAGTTGACGCGGAGGTTGCTGTAATTGCAATTGCTCCATTTTCTAACTCGTATCCATCTTCATATAATAGTCGGGTTACGGTGATTGCAGGTGCTCCACCACGTAAATAATCTTGAACTACAAACGGAACATATGAATCATCTGTAAATGTTCCAAATGTTTGTTCGAATTCAGAAAATGAAGAGATTGTAGTAGGCACTAAAGCTGGGCCTTTTTGTGTTGGCCCGACTATAGCAGCACCAATTTGTTGTATTGCTTGCGGTAAAAATGACTGGTCTATTTCACGGGTATATACACCAGGCGTTATAATTCTTTCTGCCATTGATTTTATTTATTTTAAAGTTTAATGAATACTATATATATATAAATATAGATTATCAGTTACTGACAGTTTCCGCCGGATTAAACGTACCGTGTTCTATATTAATTTCACCATCGCCATATTTATCTTTTAATGTTTCAATTAATTTAGATTCTTTCTGCTGCAAAGTTTTAAATTTTTCTAAATATATTTCTTTTTCATTTGTTACGATATTCAATTGGTCTGATAATAGTGACTCTTCAATTGAAGAATTAGCAATTTTACTTGTAACATGTTGATACGATTCCTGAAGTGTCTTTAATTCTTCTAAATCTTGTTTGTCTAGTTTTCTAGTTGTCATATTTTTTATTATTAATATAATAATTCTACAACTAATAACCAAATTTATTTATACTTATTCTATATTGCAATTCGAACATCCGATTTTATGCTATCTATTTTTTGACGCATATTTAATCCTATTTTATATTTTTAAAAGAATTACATAAAAATATAAGAAACATTTATTACACTATCTTCTTCTACAAATCCCACCTAATGTCAAATCTCTGCCGTCCCATCTCCAATATTCTCTACCATCTGAATAAAAACCAACTGGTGCTATTCTATCACCGCAGGTTGTATATAATGTACCTCTCGACATAACAGTTTTTGTAGATTCATCTAAGTAATATGTTTTAGGTCTACCACCACACGCACTAGCTCCATCTCTCCCATAAGCTAAATTTATTTCTTTACAGGTTATCGAATTAGGCACATCTTTGCTGCCAACTTTAGCAATATTTGCTCTAGACGTATTTGCTAATTTAGAAATATTTTCCCATAAAACTCCACTTATCTTCGATATACTCATAATATATTATTCATTAGATTTATCTTTTTTAGGTAATGGTAATTTAATATGAGTTGGGGTTTCTTTTAAAGATATGCAATTCTTGATTTCTTGTTGTAAAATTTCCATATCCATGGAAGATTCAAGCCAATTGGATACCACCTCTAAAGTTAAGTTTTCATAATCAACAAATTCTTCGGGATTTGGCTCACCAACAGGTAAAGCCCCATATCTTTCACAAGAAACTCCATTTTCGTTAATTCCCATATACCTCCAATGTATTGTCTCTACAACATTGGTTAATTCGTCTTTTGATACAACACAATCTAGTGCTGAAATCGTCCATTTATATTCCATATTTATTTTTTTATAATTCTATCCAAGTATTCTCAGGTTCGAATCTTACTACTGCAGTATCTAATATTCCGTTTCCGCTTATGTTATGTCCTACAACTTTAACTACATTTCCTGATGAACTTGGCGCTGTTTCAGTTACAACCCCAGATGTTGTACTGGCGTAAATTGGTGCGCCTGCCTCAGCTCCAGATGTTAACTGTGCATGTTGAGCTGCATTTGTATTATAATTGATAATACCATCAATTAAAACATCTAAAGCATCATTTAAACTTGCAGAATTTAATGCAATACCTAAAAATCTATCCACTTCTCCGACAGAAGTCGCAGATGCTGTATACCACTTTCCATCAGTTTCTAAATAAACTAAATGACTTGCTAAAATTCCGGGTTCGCCTGCAGTTTGATTCGATAATATATCACCACTCACATATAAATTAGTTGTTTCTTCAGAAAACTCATCAGTATCAATTATCGATGATACGCCATCATGTAAATCATACCCAGTACCAACAATATTTTCATAATCACCAGCATGTAACTGTTTTTGTATTTCAACTCTTCCACCACCGCTAGATGTGATTTTAACCTGATTTTGAGCTCCAGCATCTAAAGTTATTTCATCGTTGTTTGAAAATCTAATAAAAGTATCTGTATCTTCTGAATGTATTATTTTATCAGTTATAGTAACATCACCATTAACATCTAATTTTGTAGCTGGATTTGAATTACCAATACCTACATCTCCATCGGGTTGTATTCTTACAACTTCTGTCGGGGTGGTATTGGAGGCCCAAAAGCTAAGTCCTATCACTGTATTGTTGCCACCGTTATATGGTCTGATTTCTGCATAACTAGAATCAGACCCCGCATCTAATCGTATTCCATTTTCTCTAACGCTATTAACGGTAGATAAGTTTGGTGGAGCATTTTCAATTCTTAGAATACCCTCGTCAATATGGAGTTTATTTGTTGGAGAAGTTGTTCCTATACCAAAATCGCCATTAGCTAATAACCTCATGTTTCCTGCTGTTGAACCTCCTGCCCTAAAGCATAGATTATCTCCAAAAGCTCCTATACCTACTTGGGAATCATCGGTTGTAGTGCTATCCATTAATGCTATCCCTCCGCCAGCTACTGTAGATTCAAATAATGATGGACATTGTTCTGAGTCAACAACATGGAGTTTGTGTGTTGGGGAAGTTGTTCCGATGCCTACGTTACCTGAGAATGTAGCTGATGAGCCTGTTAAGCTGGTGGTAACATTTAATGAGTTTAAAGTAGCATCACTTCCGGATACTATTAATTTTTTCCAATTGGGCATATTTTTATATTATGGTTGGTTACAACAAATGTGTGTTGCCCACTTCCCTTTCGGGCCTATAATTTATTATAAATATGTTAAGATTTTGATTTAGTTGATCGTTCTATTTTTTTAATGCCAGATTGTTTTTTTGTTTCTTCTTGGCGAAGTTCATTTTGTATTTGAGATATTTTATTGTCTAACTTTATTTGTAAAGTAGCAATAAATTGGGCAGAAGACCCTTTTATGTCTATTACGTTTAATGATTGACGTAGAGCAGAGATTTCTTCTGCACTTAATTTCTCTAATTTATATGAATTCATAACTTGTTATTTAGTTTGATTTATATATTGTTGTTGTAGTTTTATAATTAAATTATATAAATTTTCTATGTCTTCTCCAAGAAAAGATGATCTTTTTATTAAAGAAAGTAAAACTTCTATCTCATGTGATGAAAGTTGTTCTGCGTCAGAAGCACGTTTTGGTGTATCTTGCTGTTTATTACCTACAATTAAATTTGCTATATTTAATCCCATAACTATGTTTTAATATTTTATGAATATATCCAAATACTTTGATCGGCTGCAGAAACATATATATTACCTACTGCTTCATACCTAGCAGCCGGGCCAGATGTATTAGGGTTAGCGCTAAGATCAGTTGTTACTGCTGCCATGAATGCATCTGGGTCTAGGTTAGATGTGTTTGCAGTGAATGCTGTTTCTACTCCCCATCTCTCTGATGAGTTGTCCCAGCCGAATACTTCACCTACATCTTGGGTAGCTTGTTGAACAACAAAACCACCATCTCCGGTTGTGTTTGAACCAGATGCAAATAATACAAATCGATCGGCTACTTCTAAATTAGTTGTGTTTTGGAATGAAGCTGTTCCTTGTACTGTTAAATTGTTTGATACGACTAAATCATTTGTTACCGTTAAATCGTTTCCTATTGTTACGTCATTTGGTAATCCAATCGTGTATTCAGGAGCTCCACCTAATGCTTGAGCAGTTGCGCCTGTGATTTCAATTTCATTAGTTGTACCACCAATACTAATAATTGTATCGCCCTCTACTGCAGTATTTGTTGTTGAACCATAATCGACTTCAATTGTCGGCTCAGACCCTTCTCCGGTATTCGATCCGATAGTTAGGCCTGTGCTTGTACCTAGGTTTGCTACATAATCACCAGTTGTATCAGTTCCCAATGCTACACTATCTTCTTGAATAGTTGCATTACCATTGACATCCACAACAACATCGCCGGATATTGTGCTTAATATTGACCCAGAAATTGCTGATGTTAGAGTGGTTGTGTTTACTGCTACATCGTTGGTGTTAACTGTAATATGTGTGCCTTCTCCTACAGTTACTGTTCTAGCGCCGTCTCCATTATACGGGAACGATGATTCTAAACCATTACCTATAGTTAAATTATCTAAGTTAGTTCCTAACGACTTCCCACTGATTGTTGACTTATCTAAAGATGTATTTGGTATTGCTGATAATCCGAAGGTTAAAGTGTCATTTAATGGGGTTGCAGTAATGGTTAGACCTTGTCCTGATCCGGATGCAAAATTTAGACTCCCGGTAGGTGAATCTGCTAGTAAATTAGTTCCATCGAATGATGCTGTTGAAAACCCATTTGGGATCGTTAGTGTCCCAGCTGTTATATATCCAGCGTCATTATTTAATTGTGATACATTGCTACCCGAGACAATGACCTTTTTCCAATCTGCCATAATTGTTCTTTATTTTATTATAAATATATATATGTTTTATTTTAATCACTTAATCCAACAAAAAATGATGATGAAGTAAAGTATATACCTCCATTAGGTGCAGGATCATATAATTTGTTGCTACTAGTAGCAACTGTTATAATTCCACTTTGACTAACAGTTAATATATTAGCCCCAGCAAAATTTTTAATTAAAAAAATATCCGATGCATCAGAATGTATCGTTGTTGACCCCAATGAATTTATTTTAAATAATTCAATACTAGCACTCGATAATAAAAATGTATAATTTGGATCTTGTACACTAGCTGTTACTGAATTAAAATTTATTTGCGGTGGTGAAGGTATATCTGTTAATTTACTTCCATCGCCAATAAATGATCCGGTAAATGATCCAGTAATTCCATACGAAGCAGTCGGTAATTGTTTTATATTAAAAATTCTACTCATTATAGCCATCTTCCATTAACAACAATAATAAAATTAGAATCTAATTGATATCCTAATGTATTAGTATCAAATATTATAGTTTGAAGAGATGTATTTGTCGGCGTCCATGTATACACATTTTTATCAATATATTGTCCATTTATATATACATCAAATTCATTTTTAGATGCAACATCTGATGTTGTTGGATTAATTGCAGCAGCTGCATTTATATTAGCAGTAGTTAAATTTGTTACCGTTGCATATTGATCAGTTAAATTAACTAGATAATTTAGTGTAGGTGCGTTAATAGATGTCGACGAGCCGCCGCTATTTGCTATAACAGTACCACCAGATAATATTTGTTGCGATACAGCAAGTATAGATGTTGGCACTTGTGTAGTTTCAAATAAATTAGAATCGACATCAATTACCGTATCAAATTTAACTTTTTTAATCGAATACATTTTTTTAAGTGTATTTCTTCTAAATTCCTGACCACTTAATAATGTAGCGTGCACTGTAATTGGAAGCGATGCTCTGACTAGACGGTCTTCTCCTACTGTGTTCACCGTTTCAAAATTTATTGACCCATAAATACTCGTAAATTTATTGTCCTCATTTCCCCATGCAAATCTATTATATGGTAAGATTTGGTCTACTAAATCATTAAGTTGCGTAGTAAAATCACACCACATTAACAATTCATATTCAATTGTTACGAATTTAGGAATATCAACTAGATATATTTTTTCTGATTCCGATGGTGTTGTGTCTGGCATCGGGAATAACGAATCAGTATATCGATTACGTTTATTGTATTTAGATTTATAAATTATATTGTTTCCAGATTGTGGGTAATTGGTGGCAAGTCCCTTAAGATTGTCGCGTTCTTGTACATTATTACGTTTAATCATAACCAGTGGGGACTGAAGCATTCCTTTTTCGTCCCGTATATATCCCAATCGCTGCACATTATCCCATTTTTCGCCATTTGCAAATATAACTGGTACATTAATTAATTCTTGTTGAAATTTAATTTGTGGTTGTATTTCGTTGTCAATAAACCATTTCATTGCATAATCAATATCATATACCGTTTGTTTCGGAGTGCGTATTACATCATCATCTCGGCGTGTTTGTTCAGATCGATTAAGTATACGATCTCCTTTTAAACTATCCGTGCGTTTAGGTGATGGTTTATTGGTTTTACGATCGATATTTTGTTTGTTATATCTCGGCATTAATGTCCTCTATATGTATATTGTTTTCTATCACTTCCAAACCGTAAATTTTTAATACCAGCTGGTATTTGTCTTGTTGCATGTGTATCAATTAATACAGAAACACTGTATCCATGATCATCGCCATTAGGCCATGTTTCTGGATTTTTACCTGCAAAATATTGATTTGCATCTACATTGTCTAATTCATAATATTCATTATCCCAAAAAATTATATCTCCAACTTCGGGATACATGTTAGCTCGTACTAATGTATCTCGAGAAATTGCAAATTGAGCATTTCTTGTATATGTATGACCATAATCATCTTGTGATGAATTTTTATCATTTTTGGTAATTAAGCATGGAATTAATATAGAATCATAATATGATTTTTTTTCTGATTCCCCATATAAGTTCGAATCACTATGTTCTATATTTAATTTATAAAATTCTATTTCAGTGTCAATGATTGCATTCAATAATTCTGCATTTATTGAAGCTAAAAATTTTGCATCTCGTTTTCCACCAAATAGTGCCATTTTAAAATTCTATTATTTTATCAAATTAATTTGTTTATATTATTTATTATGTAAATTACATTTTATCATATTTTGACGCTAATTATATTAACCAATATATATTTTAACTGGTACTTTACTTAATACTTCAAATATCGATTCATTTTCTGATTTTTGTCGTTCTAACATTGCCTGTTTTGTCATTTTTTCTAAAAATTCTCTAAGTTGTGTGATTAAAGATTCTTTTTCTGCAGAAGCTTGACTTAATAATTCTGCAGAATTTAATTGTACTTCTGAATTTGGTATAGGTATAGATGAATATTTACCTCGTACGTTTCCTAATATTTCTTTTACCAATGCCGACCCATATCTAAATATCCACGTACGGCCCATATCATTAATGTTACTGTATGTTTGATATGTATATGGGATATTAGATGCGTCACTTATAACGCCGTTATTTGGGGCAGTATTACCAAATAAGAGGGCGTCTTTACTTTTTTCTTCTTCGAATAAAAATTCAATCCAAACTTTGTCAAAATAAGGAGTCGCTTGAGTTCCTTGAGTCCCGGGTACTGGATATAATTTTATATCATCTCCGTGTACTTCAAAAGAAAAATGCGATTTACGAATTCGATCATTGAATTCTATAGTTTGTATTCTTAATAAATCTTGATGTATTGGCATCATCATGAAATTAACAGAAGGAGAAAATCCACCAAAATCAAATGCATCTAAAAGTTGTTGTGAGCCTAAGCCCGTTCCTACAAATGGATCAAAATATCTAATAATAGCCGGCGGTACTGTATGTAATACTCGTTTTATTTCAATTGAACTAGTATTAGACATTGTAATACCTAATGAAGTTTCAACTGCTTCGCGTATACTATATGTTTGTTTTCCATCTTGTACATCTATAGATGCAGTATACCATTTTACATTACCACCTGAGTCTGCTTCAGTTCCATATGTTTTTGATAATCTGGTAATATATTGTAACGATGTTCCTACCAATTGATCTGTTAATGATCCGTTATTTAAATAATTAGAAGAAGTCGGAACACCTAATGTACTAACAAGATTATTAACGATATTAATCTGATTAACTTGGTTAGAATATTCCATAACTGCCTGTTCAAATGCAGTATAAAAATTAATATCTATAAGCTCAACATCCATTGTAGGATACCCAACACTTTGTGCAGCAAAATTAGCAAACCGATCTGCGTGTTGTTGAAATATTATATCGCTATCAAAAAATCCGTACGGTGTTGATCCGGGAGAAAATGATGACGATCCAGGCCATATTGGTTTATCTATACTATAGTCCATTATTTGCTTCTTTATTTATAAATATCAATAACCCTGCGATAATAATCTTAATATTTCATCTAATGATTCATGTCGATGATTGTCTTTAAGTATTATTTCCGAAACAAATTTAGAATCTCGAATTTTTGGTACTTCATGAATTGCTGAATCATTTTGAAATTTTAAATCAATTTGTTGTTGGTCACCACATAATATCATGGTACTTCGTTTCCCTAGTCTAGATAGTACCATTTTGAGTTGTTGTTTAGTTAAATTTTGAAATTCGTCTATAATACAAACTGCATCGTCAAATGTGCGTCCCCTAAAATGTGTTAAAGAAACTAGTTCAATTTGATCCTCCGTTTCCATTTTTTCTAATATTTCGGGTTTATTGTAAACTTTCCTCATATTACTACGTATCGGTACTAACCATGGCTCCATTTTTTCATTTTCAGACCCGGGTAAAAAGCCATTATCTTCTGTACCTATAGTAGGTCGTGTGATGATAATTTTATTAATTTCTCGTTTAAAAAATCTATCTAATGCAATTTGCACAGCTAATAATGTTTTACCAGATCCAGCTTTACCTAATACAAAATTAAAAGGATGTTCTAATATAATAGTTTTTGACTGTTTCTGTTCATCTGATAATGATATGTTAAATTTTACTGGTGTTTTAGGTGATTTTTTAGATTTATTGGATACTGCCATGTTATGATAATTTTATAAGGCTTGATTCTATTAATTGCATTTCTTTTAAAGTTTCAATTTTTCCTAAACATAATTTTCGTATTGCAACAAAAGATTTTTTTCCTGGATATGGAGTCATTATTTTAACTGTAACAAGTTCCGCGCCTTCTCCTAAATCTTGTTCTATATGCACCATTAACACCATTCTAATTGCTCGAATTCGATCCAACACATCAACGAGTTTTCCGTTATAACGAATTCTACATTGCATTGAATATTTATGTCTTTCTACTGCCATCGATATCTTTTATTATAAATATACGAATAGCAAGAAAGGAATGACTATAATAATCGTTTTTTAACTTCTGTATATGTACTACATCCCCAAAATTCTTGATATTTTTTATATAATCGTTTATGTGTGATGCCGTATTCTCGTTTTATTTGATCTTGTGATTTTTCTTTCAATAACTCTAATAATGAATCTGCTGTAAGTTCATTTAACCATCGTTCTGTGTCTGCATCTAAATATCGGGTGGATAACCGCTGATTACGTTCTATATACCGACGTTCTCCTTCTACATTACCATATTTCGTCTGAAACCATTCGAGTGTGTAACGACCCTGTGCGGCGGTACTCATGTTCTGTTTTGTTTGTTCGGTCGGTACCCATGTTGGGTGTGTTTTTCTATTTTCTTTAATTTTTTGAATAAATTGATTGCGATTTGGATTATTCGTAATATTATCACCGCCATAACCACCTTCACCGATATTATAGTACATATCTAATAATTGTGCATTAGTTATTTCAATCCAATGTCGTTCTCTTTCTGCCATATGGTCTTCTGAGTCACAATATTCGAGTATTGTTTTTATAAAATTTTCCTTGCCGTACTTTTTGATAGCTTGATTGAGTATTTTACCAGAGCCGAGATATTTAGGATCATTATGTTTATCTTTACCAATATAACGCTTTCCGTTTATTTTATTTATTGTTTCATATATTACCATAAAACTTATTTCTTTAATATAAATATAAGTATTTTATGGTAAAATTACAATTAAACACAAAAAAAAAAGTGTCGACTTTCGCCGACACTTTTTAAATTTCATATGAGTTTATATTAAAGAGTCTCTAAACCTTTAACATATACCTTCCCATAAAATTCCGGTCTAACTACCTTCTTAGCGTAACGAGTCATTACACCTTTACGTGGAGTAAAGTTAACTGGATCGTACACTAATGGAGTCATGATCAATGGAACATATGGAGAGAATACTGCTCCCGTTTCAAGGAACTGTGCTCCACGGAATCCCATAAGGATGATGTTCTCTTTCATGTATGGGTTCTTGTAAACTGTGTAACGATTATTAATCGCACCAATTTTTTGAACACCTGCAGCAAATTCCATTTTGCTTCCGTCTGTGTCTGCAGCAAATCCTGGGATAGACTCAAGAATAGTTGCAACTGCTGGACTTGTAACAAGGAAATTTGCTCCACCTCTTAACGTCTTTTGGTGAATTTTATTTGACACTTTTTGCAGTTTAGTTCCTAAAGTTTGGAACCATCCGCCTTGAGTGTTATAGAAACCGGTATTATCACTAACACCATTTCTAGTAAACCCGGTACCATTCCATACTTCATTGTTTACTGCTGACCAATATTCAGTAGTTGGAGCAGCTGAAATTAACATATCAAGAATTTCCAAGTCAATTTCCATTGACACGTATTCAGAAAGCATTGAAGTTAATTCCGCTTCTGCATCGATGCTGTGGTAAGCGTTAAGGTCTTGTGCGAACTCAGGAGTCCAAACAGCTTTTAACTTACGTGTCTTAGCAACAATTGGCTCTGACTGCATTTCAAGATTTAATTCCGGAATATCAATATCAGTTCCGTCATTAATACCAGTTCCGGCACTAGATCCTTTGAATGGATCTGCGTCTTCAAAGTCACCACGTGTTATGTCATCTGGTTGTTTGCTATAGTTAACATTCAACTCATTATTATCAATAGCCGTTTGTATGTCACCAGCTAATGATGCTGTTACTACAAATGAAGCAGTATAATTACTAGTAATACTTGTAAATGCTTGTTCTGGAATGATTTCCGTTGATCCAGAAATCAGTGTAAACGAACGAGCTGCATATAAATCGGCATCTGTTGGTACTGGTGTTGTTAATACGAACCAATCGCTACTATTTACTGTATATGCACTGTCGAAGTTAACTGATGCAGATGGTACAGCTTCTGCTGTAGCACCAGAACCAGTAGATGCTCCTGCTGATATTGTAGTAGCGGAACCTGATACATTCTTGATAGAATATCCAAAACGACCTGCTCCATAAAGTCCGCCAGATGGGTCATCTGATGTATTAGTAATACCAAATAAAGAATCAGATGATTCTGCGTTTCCAAATGGGTGTCCATTTGCTGATACCGGATCGGTGTTATCATCATCAAATCCTGGGCGATTTGTGCCGTATTTGAAATCTAAGTAAAATACTAGACCAGATGGTAAATTCATTGGCTGTACTGATACAAATTCTTTTGCAGCAAATTCAGCAAAAATTCTTCTTACCAATGGAAGTGCTACACCAGCCCATTCTTCAGATCCTTCTGCAGTGCCAGTTTGTGAAGCTTCTTTTACTAATTGTCTTGCTTGATTTTCAAGCAACTGAGCCATTCCGGCTTGTTCGGTTTCATTACGAAGTCCTTCTAATAGACCCGTTCTTTGCCATTTTTGTACTAGAGGTTTTGCTGCAATTGTTTGATTTGGAGCTTTTGCCTCTAAAAGACTGTTTACATTCATTTTTTTGTTTTCTTTTTTATTGTTTAATAATTTAAATTAACCCTGCTAATTTTTTCCAACGATTTGCAAACTCAACACTTTCAGAAATAATTTCTTTTTTAGGTGCTGTGCTTGTAACAGGTTTTGAAGCATAACCTTCTTTAACTATTCGTTTTTTAGATTTAGTAGGTCGTTTAAAACTTTCGCTCAATGTGCTAAATACTAATTTAACTTCTCGAGTGCTAGCAGCTCTGTCAAAATTTTCAATCACTTTCATTTTTTGTGATTCATTCAATTCGAAGTTACGGAATAATTTATTAGTAAATAGAAGTTTTGCATTTAAAAGATTAACTTCATTGATAGTGTATTGTAGTTGTTTGATAACTGAATATGCTTCGTCTAGTTCTTCTTTCATTTTATATGAACCTTCATCCATTTCGTCATCCATTTCGTCATCCATTTCAACTTCTTCTTCAGATAAAATTGATTCGATAATTGCATCGATATCTTCTTCTATCATACCATCGCCGTCGTCTCCTGCTGAATCTCGTACTTGTTCTTCAACATCTTCTTCTTCATACATACCTTCTTCTAACTCTTTAATAATTTCGTCAAGCTCTGCGTCTAATTCCGTATCCATTTCCGAATCATCCATTTCCATGTCTGGTTCATCCATATCCATTTCCGAATCATTCATTTCCATGTCTGGTTCATCCATGTCCATTTCATTATTACCGCCTAGCTCACCTTCGATGTCATATGATCCATCCATGTCTAAATCTACGCCTACTCTAACTGCAGTAGGGTCGTCCATTTCCGAATCATCCATTTCCATGTCTGGTTCATCTAGATCCATTTCTGGTTCTGTTGCTACATCTTCTTCATCAGCTGCCATTTCTAATTCAGCTTCTTCATCATCGAGTTGTTCAGATAGTTTTGCACCGAGCATACTTTCTAAACGTGATCCGAATGCTTCTTCTAACGCAATTTTAGCATTAGCAATTGCAGTTTCTTTAACTGCTTTAGCATCGGCAATTGCTTCTTTCAGCAAATCTGTTTTTGCCATAATTTGTTTCTCCTTAAATTTTTTTTTGTGGAAATAAGATTATTTGAAATCTTAATAGAATATTTTATAATTGTTTCTAGACGCTATATAGGGGTGAATAGCGTATTCTAATAATAAATATGGCACTGAACAAAAAAACAGTAAAAAAGCCCTAACTTTTTCTGCTAAGGCTCAATTCTAATAGATTTTTTAAATGTTAAATGTCATAGTTTCTATTATTTTATGACTCATTAGGAACTCTTATGGGCCCATAATCGGTCATTTTAGTTTTTAAAATTTTGTCTATAACTTAATTCTGCTCTTAAATCTTTTAATTCTCTAGCATTTTCATTTGAAAATTTTCCTTTCTCTAATTCTTCAATTCTAGCTATAAGTTCCTTCATTGCCATTTCTTCAGGAGACTTTTTAATATATTTTTTAGTATGTAAATAATTAAATAGTTTAATAGCTGCAGCAGATTGAATTTTAGGTGATTCATCTGCAGTCATTCTAAGGTTTTTATACAATTGTTTTAATTCGTTATTATTACTGGCAGTAACATCATTATAAAAGTCACCTAATTCAGCAAGAATCATATCAGTCATGTTTTCACCTTTTAAAGATGTTACCATGATGGTCTCTACTGTTTCTATAAAATCTGAATTTGTTTCGATGTTTTCATTTAGATTCTTCGTGTTGAAACGCTTCATGTTTTCTACTAAAATGTTCTTTTTCATTCGTATTATGTTTTTAAATTATTATTATTCTTAAATTTAAGCATTTTTATTCAATTAAACAAATATTCTAATATAAATATAGCACAAAAAAAAACAATAAAAAGCCCTAACTTTTTCTGTTAGGGCCAATATAGATGATTAGTTAATGTGTAATTTATTGCTCCCGGCTTCGAATCTGTTGTATGAATGCTGCCTTTGATTTTTCTGCTCGTTTAATAACACTAGGTTTAATAAATTCTTTTCGATCATATGTTTTTTGCAATATTCCTGATTTTTTTACTCGTCGCTTAAATTGTTTTAACGCATATTCAATATCCCGATCAACAACCCGGACACCTAATACATTTCCTGGCACTATAGTTTGATGTAATTTCTGTTTTTTATTCATGTAACTCGTTTATATGTTTCTATTTTTTTGTGGTTGTTCCTCTTGCATTACTTTGAAACGAAAATATTTTATTTCTGGCTTCTGTGAAAAATAACCTTGTAGTTGTTGAGATTCCTTTGCCGTATCTTCGCCTAATCGAAAATAAAAATATCCAGCTTTACCACTTTTTGATTTTACGTGTTTAACTGGATATATTTTTTTCTTAGCTGCAAATTGTTTGATTTCTTTTGCTACATTTTCTGCCATAGCCGCATCACGAAGCATGTATTGAACTCCGCCGTTGTAGTCTGTAATGTTGTTGATGAGATCTGCTTCTTCTAATTCAGCTTCAGTTAGACCGGCATCGCTCATTGCATCCCCTAAATCTTTTATAGCTTGTGTTGTTTGTTCAATGTCTTCTGGTTTTGGTATTTTTGAATTATTCTGTTCCGTTAATCCAAAAAATTCCTTATATGTATTTCGTTTCTTGTTCATATTCGTTTCTTCTATATATTAAAACTTAATATAAATATCCTAATTATTTACCAAATAATCGATTCATACCATAACTCATATTTTCATATGCTCTCATAGCTCGTTCTACCAACATATCCGCTTCATTACAACTTTTTTCCATGAGTTTTAAATCATCTTCTACTCGTTTCAATTCTCGTTTTAATGAAACTTTTTCAAATTGCATTTCATCTGACTCAGTTAACTCCGTTGTTATGCGTTGTGCCATTTCAACCATTTCACGCAAATTCGAACACTGCTCAGACATTTTTCTACCTTCACCAAACATTTGTTGTCCGTATTCTTCCATACGCATAACCATTTCCATGAACCGACGTTTTTCTTCTGTAGTTACCGGAATATGTTGTTCTTTGGATTCATATTGTTTTTTAAAATCGCCTTTTTGTTCTTTATATATTGATCGTACATAGTCTAAGTTGCTATTCATATTGTTTCTTTTATTATATTTATATTCTACACTTTCCATCTTCACATAAAATAGAAGTAATTATTTCATGCACATGATGATATTGACTTGGTTGATGTTGATGACCAGCTGATTCGAATTGATATTGTTTTTCATTTTTTGGTGCTATAAAAGCCCCGTGGGTTGATGGATTTGATACTACATCCCAACAAATTAATTCAAAATCTGGCTGAACTTCCATTATATTTTCATTGCGAAGTTCTTTAACACTACCTAACCCTCGAGATGATATTCCTAAACGTATTCCTTCTTTAAATAATGATTTTAATATTTTACCAGATGGCGTATCTAAAACTTGTAAAGCTCCACATAAATCGTCGCCTTTCCACCAAATTTTTAAAATGTTATGTGATACATTATTTAAATTAACAACTTGTGATTCTGGATGATCTAATTCTCCTAAAGCTCTGTGCTGATGTATAAATTCTTTTTCATACCGTTTACATTCTCGCTCTAGTATATGTTTTGGATATACACGACCATTTTGGTTTTTAGCTCCAGCTCGCTGAAGAATGCCTTCAACTATAAATGACCCATCAACACCATATATATTAGCAGATGATTCATTTAATATATTTAATGGCGTAAATGGTATAAAATCTTGTATAAGTTGTTTTGTCATGATGTTATTGCATTAAATTTCTAACTCGTTCTGCTATAGTATTTAATCTTTCTGATATCGTATTTAGTGCAGTATTCGTACGTTTTTTATAACCTTCCCGTGTTATGCCGCTTTCTTCTTTTAATCTACTTGCGTTACGTACAGCTTCTTCAATTTCGCGTAATTTTTTCGAAACATCTATTATAGTATTATTAACTTTTTGTTCGGGTGTTATTTTAGGATTAGATGTTGAATAGGTACGATATCCTTCGATAAGTTGTTCGTATTTTAATTCCATTGCTTCAGCAACGCCTGGGTATTTCATTTTATTTTTAGGTTTTTTTCTGTTGGAAAATGCATGTGGCGTTTGGTATCCGGCAATTCCTCCGGTAACCGACTGTTCATCTATATCACTATCAATAGATTTGGTTTTTGCATATTCTTCTTCAAAATCTCTGCGAGCAACTTTAATAGTTTTACTAGTCACATGGTTATCTTTTTGGAATTTCTTCCATGCTGCTTCTTTTTTGTCATCTAACGCGTTTACCATTGGCTCTTCTATATCGCCATCGTTATCAAAGTCTAAAAAATCAGGCTTTCTAGATTCATTAATATTATTTATATTTTCAAATTTTCGTTTCATTTCTGCAATTAAATATTTCATTGGTGAACTTGGTTTAATTCGTCGACAAGGTCATAATATCGTAAAAGTGATAATATATGAGACTCTTTTATAACTTTCATATTTTCTACGTTGCAAAGCATTTCTGCTAAATTTTCTATTTTTATGCGAACAACATCATCTTTTGTTTGTAAAACATGTTCTTTTAATTGTCGTTTAATTTTTGGTATTTCCGTTTTAATATATGACTTCAATGAATTGGTATCATTAACATGAGTAATATATTGGTTTAATAGATTTTTCTGAGCTTCTGATAAGTTAGTATATTTCGTATTAAATTTATCTACAAGTAATTTATATGTTAATAGCCTCGTATCATTAGATTGTGTTTTGAATTCTTCATATAAATTATCAACAGATGATTTTTTTGTAGAGTCTTTTAATACATGTTCTAATATTACATTTTTACATTGTGATAGTTGTTTAATAGATGCATGTTCTGCATATTCAAATAATATATATGTTGAAGCTAATACTTTATAATTAGGTATACGAGAATTAGCTAAGGAATCAAATGAAAAATTTTCTTTAATTTCTTTTACGAGATTATACTTTTGTCTACGCAATACACTTTGATTTAATTTACGGTATGCTTTTTGAGCTTCTACAATATAATCTAAAACGCGAGCTTCTGATTTTTGTTGCTCTTTAATTAGAGAATTGTATAATTGTAATTCTTTAGCTAATTCTGTATTCTTACCGAAATATTTTTTAATTATATCTAATGCAATCGTTTTATCTGAAGTTAATGTTTCTGATGTTAGTTTTCTAACTAACATTTCAAATAAAATTCCGGTGTTTTTGTACTTCGAATGTTTAATTTTTTTCATTTCTAGTATTCAGTTCTAGATTTATTTATTTATAAATATCAATACAGTTATAAAATATTAGTTTCATCTAACAATGTGCCGTGATCTTTATCTTGTTTAGTTGTCTCATACAACATTTGATTTGCTATTTTTTTATTATTAATCTTTTTTAATACATCAATATTTTCTTTGCGCATATTATATGGAGAACTGACACTAGCTCGTCTACTTCCTCTAGAATCAGGCTGAAATGTAGTTTTTTGATTTTTTGAATCTACATGTTGTTTGATTTGTTTAATGCCTAGTGGATCCCATCCGAATGCGTTTTTATGTGTTCCAGATTTAGGTCCTTCGGGTGGTCTTCCGCCTTTATCATCGCTATCTGATGACATATGCATCGAAGCTAAATCATGTGGAGTTCCATATGATACGCCTGTTAATGTAGGATCATTTCCTTCTTGTTCGATTTGATTCTGTCTAAATCTTAGTTTTAAATCTTCAACTACATCATTGCGCTCTTGCAACCATTGTTCTTCTGACATATTAAATATATATTCATATATATAACGATCTGACACTAGTTTACTATCTTTCATTGAAGTTGCAAGTTGAATTTTTTCATTCATTAATGCAACTTTTTGTTGATCATATATAATTGATGGAGCTGTTAATTCCAATTCAAAATTAATTAAATCTTCATTTTCATATCCTTGTGTATATAAATGAACTATTGCTATTTTTGATAATTCTGATTGAATAATTTTTTGAATTCGTTCGATGGTTCTAGCAAATCTAATATCCATTGATGCCAATGTAGATTTTCCTTCTACACCCTCATCATATCCTAGGAATGGCTTAGGTACTTTTAATGCAGCCATCATTTTATGTTTAACATATTCAATATCGTCAATTCCAGTAAATTCCATGCCTGGCAATGTAGCAATTTCGGTAGAAGAATTTCCTCCACGAACTGGTAAAAAGAAATCTTCTAACATGTTGTTAAGATTAAATTTTAAATTATAATTACCGGTTTTTTGATCAACATGTGGAACTTTTTTCATTTTGTTAATCATTTGTTCCATAAATGAATCAACTTCATTTGGTGGAATATTACCAATGTCAACTTTAAATATTCGTTTTTCTGGAGCTCGCATTACTCGATGAATAAGCATTGCATCTTCTAACATAGTTAATTTTTGGAATTCTGTTCTAGCTCCTTCTAACATAGATCTACCATATGGCAGAAAATTTGAATCTGAAATTAATCTAAAATGAGCAATTTCAAAAACGTCGTATTTTTCTTCTGGATTTGATACATGATGAAATTCAATTTCATATTCTCCTGTATCTTCTCGGAATTCTTCCCATCTCTCCATTTCGTAACTAGAAAATGGTCGCGCATTAACAATGCCAAGCTCGTCTGCGATATCCAATTTTAAAAAGAAATCTCCATATTTACACATATTACGAATCCACGGCCATAAATTAAATTCTATATTTAATATATCATAAAATAAATTATTAAGTATCTTATGAATTCGAGTATCTTCAGTTTTAATAGTTAAAATCTCGCCGAATTGATTGGCTAATGTAGATTCATCAGCATATATATCTAATGCCGAGCTAATTATCGGATCTTTATCCATCATTTCGAAATCAGTATATAACTGCATTCGATTCTGGTGCATGTAATAATTTGAATCATATCCACCCATTCCTCCTACGGAGTGGCGGTTCGTCCCATGCATTCTTGTATATCTATCAGCAATTTTGCTTTGTGCTAAATTACCAGATGACTGTAATTTATTTGTGTCAATTACTCGTAATTTGTTTTTGCCATAGGCTCTAACAACAACATTTGTTTGAAATAAATTACGTAATCTTCTTCTTAATGTAGCCATATTCTATTTATTTATATATAAATATAACATACAAAATATCATCAGTTAAATATCAAATTAACCACGTTAAATCCTCATCGCCATACCCAGTATTCCAATTCCACCCCGTATCTGTATTTTGTCGATTATTTGTAGAAATTACTCCGCTGGTTTTAGTAAAGTGCGATAATGACTTTTTATGAAGTTCGATACCATGTTGCCTTAGTTTTAATGAAGTATCTCGTAACCACAATCCAATAGCATATGCCATTACAAGGTCATCATTATATCCTGATTGAGCTTGGGCTTTTCCATTTAACCAAATAAATACAAATAATTCTTGTATAAGCCGTTTACTTCGAATAATAGGAGTTCCTTCGCGCATATACATTTCCAACGCCGAAATCATTAATGGTCTTGTTTTTGATGTCGTCGAAACCCCCGGTACCATCTGTGTTTTGTCTTTGACGTCATATCCTTTTGTGAGTTGTACGTCTAAATCTACATAGCCATCATCTTTATATGTATAAAATAAATTTTCATATCCTTTATCTAATAATGGTTGAATTGCAGCCCATCCGATATTTGCATTTTCTACTGCTAGCAATGCATTATTCCATTCAGTAGCAACACTATATAACATATTTCCAAAATCTTTAGGAGGTATTTTTCCTTTATATTCTGCTACTTGTGCTATATTCTGTATATCAATCACATGGAATGTTGACCAGTCAGCTCCATCGCCCCTTGCAACGTCTGCTACTACTACATAATTTCTAGAATAATCTGGATATTCCCATATCCAATATGCATTGTCATAACCTCGTCTTTCTATAGGATCCTCACATTTTTCTTCATATCGTTGTAATATAGATCCATCTACAACTGTGTGTCCGGATGATATGAAGTCACAATCACATTCTTGAGCTGCGCCTTTTTCTCCTAATAACTGTGTCTGTGCATCTCTCCAGGCCTGATCTCGTTCTGGATGTACAGTCCAATGTAATTTAATATTATTCCATTGTGTTTTAGGATTTGTTTGGCCATCAACCCACGTCTGGTGAAACCAATTACCAATACCATTTGGAGTTGACAATACAATAGCGCCACCACCAGTTGACAATGTTGCTTGGGATGCTATCCATATTTCTTCAATATTTCTAATAAATGCAGCTTCATCGACAATTAACAATGATAATGCTTCCGATCGGGCTCCTGTATTAGATGAAGAAATTGCTTTGATTTGCGATCCATTTTTAAATTTTAATGAAAGTTTATTATCAGCTTCAATAGTACCTTTTAACCAACTAGGTAAATTGTCATGCATTACTCTTACTTTAGTAACTAAATTTTTTGCAACTTCTTGTGTTGTTGCTATAACTAAAACATTAAAATCTTCATTAAACAACATATTCCATAAAGCAAACCCAGCCGATAACGTAGATATACCTAATTGCCTAGATTTTAATATTACATTGTAACGATTATTTTTTAAGTCATCCAATGAATTTTCTTGAAAATCATATAAATTAAATTTAATCTTTCCTCTTTTAGGATGTTGAATATAACAATAATTACGCATGAAAAATATTGGATCTGCAGAACATTTAATATATTGATCGCGTATTATAGATTTTAAATCTTTTTTATCCATATGATTATTTTATATAAAGTTTATTGTATAATAATTGATATCATTTTGCCTGTTAATAATGTAGTTGTAATGCCCCCAGCGAACCAAAATATTGGTTTTTGATACCACTTTTTTTGTAATAATTTTTCTCGATCAATGTATATATCAATATTATTTTTTAATAAATCAATTTGTTGTTGATAATATACTTGTTGTATCGAATCATAATAAATAATATGATCTTGATCCTTTATAACTTGTTGCTGTGTATTTATTATTTCATTGTTAACGGAATCAATATAATATAATGAATCTAATGTTTCTGATATTAAATGTATTTCTTTTTCTGTAAAGCAGGTGTCTGAATATTGACTTAATACATTTAAATGTAATATAAATGTTGTTATAATTAAAATATATTTCATTTATTGATTTTTTTAATTATATTGTATTTACTTTCTTTAACTGTTTTATTTTTTTTCGTAGGTATATTTTTTTTATTTTTAATTAAATTTGTTATTTTTTGTTTAGTATGTATAATTTTTGATTTTATTTTTGTTTTTTCGGTGTTAATAAATTCAGTTTTACCTTTTATAATTTGTATTTTACTAGTATTATCATCTAATTGTTGTTTGGTTTTTGATAATTTTGTATTAGAAAATAATTTTAAAAATATAGTAAATATTCCAAAAAATGAGGTAATACTAAGTATTATATATTTCCAATATTTTTTAATTTTATTCATTATGTTTCGTTCGTTTATCCAATTCGTCCATAAATTTCTTTTTGTATTCTTTAAACCCATTTTCAATTTTCTCTTCAAATTCCTCAGGTGTCATCTGTGCTTGTATATTTTCTGTTAACCCGTCTGAATTAACAACTACTTTATTAGCTTGGGTATATACTTTCTTTAACATTTCTACATCTTGCTCTGCATCTCGTAACCATGCTAATGCATTTGCTCTAATTTTATCTTTTGCATATTCATGAAATTTACCTTGCTTTTTTAACTCATGTTCCATTTCAATAGTACAATCAAAACACATTCCATTTGATTTACGCATTGTTTCATCTATAGGATGTGGGTTTATACATGTACATTTTTCTTTCCTACAATTAGGAAATGATCGAATATAATCTCGTACATTCTGTAATGTATCAGAATTCTTTGTTTTTTTAATTCGAAACCCGTCTCGTTGCTCTATTATAGTAACATTTCCAGTAATTGGATCTATTTCTTCCCAAATGTCCCCAATTTCATGATATTCTGATTTTTTTGCTGTGGATGTAGCATCAGAAAATCCTATGCTTTTTTTAGTTTGAAACTTATGAGTGCCGTCAATCATTTGTTGAACGGCTTTAATATTTTGTAACTTGTTCTTTTTTGCCATTAAATATATTTTATAGAATGCCGTTATTTTGCATCCATGTTATTATGTCAGTTTTCATTGACTGTTTATCACTTTCAGCTCCAGTTTCTGCTTCTACTTTTGTTAATGTAGTTTGTAACATATTCAGGAAAATTGATGTAGCTGCGCTAGTAGGATTTTTTGAATTTTTTAGTTTATTTATTACAAATTGTTGAAATGAAGCTGCTGGGCCTTGTTCTTTAGGTGCATCTTGTTCTGGTTCTGGAGTTGGTTCTGGTTCCGGAGTTGGTTCTGGAGTTGCTTCCGGTTCCGGAGTTGGTTCTGGGGTTTCTTCTTCTGGGGTTTCTTCTTGTTCGAGAATCATTATATCGATTTTTCTTCGAACATATTCTCTAATTAATCGTTCTTTATTCTCTGCAGATAAACGATTTACCCTCTCTTGTAATTTTTCTTCTTTTTCAGGTTGGGTCATTGAATTAGTAATTGCGCCATGGTCAATTCGTTCTAATTTTTCTAGAAACCCATCTGTGTCTTCAATTTGTAATTTTTCGAAAACTTTTTGAGCGTTTTCTGCTGAATATTCCCCTTCTTCAACTTTTTTATATAATCGGTCCTTGATATCCGGAACCATATTTTCTACATTGTCAATTACATCAGTAGCATATTTTCTAGGAACATTTGGTACAACTCCTTTTCTGCCACCAGGCACCATATTAGGCACATCTTCACCTGTGTAATCTTTTATATTTTTACGAATTTCTGGTTTATGCGATTTTTCTAAATCTTTAGGTGATTTATATTTACTTTTATGTTTTTCAGCCATGGATTTTCTTTATTTTATATATAAATATTATCTACTATACTTTAGGGCTCCTATCAATTGATTAATGGGTGCAAAACTCCCGGTTAATTTGTATGTATTACCCCCATACGTGAATACTATTCCTTCTAAAGGCACGATTTTATCAAAACCACCAATCGATTGTATACGAGCTAAATGTTTGCGAAGTAATTGTAAATTTTTAATATCATTACTTGATTTTAATATTCGAATTGAATCTGCTAAGTCTTTCCTAATTTGCTGAACTGCTTTGGTTGGATTAACTGCGAGGAAATCGCTTACATTCTGTAATATCAATGCTCCTAATTTTAAAAATATACTTTCAAATGGTTGTATATTTTCATATTGAATTTTTTTTAGATTAGATTTATCATCAGTTTGAGTAAACCAATTTAAAAATTGTTCATTATCAATCATTTTTTTCAATGCAGTTTTATTCAATGATTTATCATTAATCGACCATCGTTTAATTAATATAGATAGAACTTGGTCCGGAATATCATATCCTAATTCACGTGCTTTAGTTTTGATTAATTCTTTCCACCATTCTTTGTGATATTCCAATACTAAATCAGTTTCTGCTAACCCGTAACGATTTCTGAGTTGGTCGACTTCATTAAATAATGCATCTTGATAATCTTCAAAATTATCTACTTGGCCTAATTTTAATTCTCGCGGAGGAATAATTTGAAATGTTTTTTGTAAATGTGCATTTGCATCTTGTATTGCTTTTTGAAGTAATGCCCCGCCTGGCATATCAGTCATTATTTCATTTCCAGATTCATCATATTCAGTTAAGTTATGAAATTGAAGAACCGCCGTTTCATATGAAATAACATTTCTAGTTTTAGGATATATAATTTCCATATTTGCAAAAACTCGTCCATTCTTAAAAATTTTATTTAAACGGGGTGGTTCTAATTTAGATAAAGCAGAATTTAAATCATTACCAGCTTCTCGGAATGCATCTGATATTGCACCCCGTCCTGCGAATTTTTCTGTTAATTCCCGTACGGATAATGGTGTTTTTCGTTCTGTTTTACCCCTAGCAAATTTTACTTGTCCATCTTTATATGTTACATATATATTTTGACCGTCTGTTTTTTCTGTAACTGATTGCTCTATATCTAATCGTCCAGTTAAGCCTCGAGATATTATTTCTTTAATGTCATTAAACGTTAAATCATACCGATCATATGGATGATTCATATGTCCGCCTAACCCTCCTTCATTTAAAGGAACACCAAACACTGTTTTGTTAAATTTGTCAAAATCATATACAAATTCCTTATTGTTATTTTTATTTAGAAATCCTCTTAATTTATTAATTTTTTTAGAATGTTTTTTTGTTTGTTTTTTAGTTGGGTACCCGCCAGACATTATTTCATCGACATCTTCATGTAATTGTGTTTTCCACCAGTTAGTAGAAAATAATGATTCATTAGTGGGTTTAAAAATTTGCCAAATATTTTTTATTAATGCATCTGAATATTGGGGATATTGTTGTTTGAATATATCATAATCGCCAGCTTCAATTGCATTTCGCGTAACAGTAGCAGATATTAGTTGTCCAGATGTCGTTGTTAATGGATCTGTTGCAACATTGATTTCTTCTGCGTTTACTCCATGTGGTATTTTTCTTCCTTTTTTATCTCCAACCAACTTGTATTTTTCTACGTTGCTAATAAATCCTTTTACACGAACATAATCATTGTCTTTATTAGCTGCAGCCAATGCATATGATGTTTGTGTATCTGGCGGTAGTGCAAATAAGTATTCATATGCAGCAAGTATCGGACTTGGATATGGAGTTTCTTGTATTTCTATTTTAGGATTATTGTTTAATAGACGAAAAATATCTATACTATTTTCTCTGGTTACTCCGGCTCTAGATTTTGGACCTATTAACATTATTACTTTACTCACTGATGGATGATTGGCACATTCATTAGCTAAATGCATATGTGCTCCAGTGATAGGTTTAAACCCTCCGGGAAATAAAACAGTTATATTATTCATATGATATTTTTATTATAAATATATATTATTATTAAATATAATAATTATTATTATCTATAAATTTATTTATTAAGTGCCGGCACAAATACTGGTTCAGTAGATGCCCCGACTAATCGAGCTGATCTATATACGAAATTTTTCATGCGTAATATATCACCAGGATTACCGAATGAAGATCTTCTAGTAATCATATATATCCTACAATATTTACCAGCATATTTAGCAATATTGGAGTCATCTAAATTAAAATTTCTAGATGTACCTCTGATATCAGGTCCTGGGACTGGACTGAAATTCATGATAGACCTATACCCGCCGGGGGTGAGAGTTCCAGTAATATCTTCAGCTGTGCTCCAATTATCATATGCATCTATACTGGTCGCGCCGTCTATATTACTGGCAGATTGAATAAACCATCGACTTTGTATAGTAGTGAACGTATTTGTAACTGCTCGGTCGAATTGAACGGTAAATGACGTCTGTATGCTAGTTTCTCCTGGTAATAAAAATGTTTCAAATATTGACGATGTTACTGGAATAGTTTGTATATTAGTTCCAGTGTGTACAAATTCATTTCGATCGAAATATATTACCCGGCCGACATTATTTCCATCAATATATTCATTGTTACTATCAAATAATATATCACTACCTTGTACTGCGACAAAACTAGAAGCAGTAACATCACCTGCTGCATTTAAATGAAACCCACTTGATGATATTTCAATATTTCCATCACTACCGCTGATAAATGCAGAGTCAATATCGCCAACAAAAAATCTTTCTGTTCGTATGTCTAATTCAGATGGTTGTGTTGCATATCTAAAATAGTTATCATTATTTGCATATAATTCTAAACCTACGCCGCTATATGGTACTCCCCCTTTAGTGTTCTGTCCGGGTAGTGCACTTCCGCTCCAAAGCAAGAATCCAGGATCTCCAAAATCAAATC
>Ga0102945_1000111_pt1 | contig 27943 bp, 25 predicted proteins | sample SalPonred_H2O_MG_FD_78207 | JGI IMG/M metagenome (GOLD analysis project Ga0102945, IMG submission 78207) | Salt pond water microbial communities from South San Francisco under conditions of wetland restoration - Salt Pond MetaG R2_restored_H2O_MG ...
CGACCATCACCGTCATCACCCGTAGAAGCGAAAATATCAACGTTCACGACCACCTATCGGTTGTGCACCTAACGCCGATAGTGACTCGTGAAAACACATGCACGAACTGCCGCGATCGGTGGTGTCGCGTTCGCGGGTATTGCGGGCGCAGCGAGCGCGTTCGCCCCCAGCATCATCGCCGCCGCGCTCGCGTTCCTCGCGGCGCTCGCGGGTCTCTTCGTGGGCGCCCGCATCACCCCCACCGTGCTACAGAGCCTTCGCGCCGACACCTTCGAGATGAGTGATGACACTCTCGACGCTTACCGGGCCACATCCCGGCGCGCGCGGCGCACCTGGACCGGTAAGAAGAAGGACACAGATACCGGCCGCGGTGTCGTGGGATCCCTCGTCACCGGTGCATGGTTCCTCCTTGTTCATGCGTGGCAGCGCACCAAACTCGGAGTGCTCGCCGGCTTCGCGGTATTCGGATTCCTCATCGCAGCGGGGGCTGCCGATAGCCCCGTACTTACTGGTACCCGCAACGGTGTCGCTGTCTTCTTAGCAACCACCGTCGCTGTCGTACTGCTGAACGTGCTCGCCGAGAGGAAACCCACCGATGCCTGAAAGCAACATACTCATCATTGCCGCGGTAATCGCTGTCGTTTTCGTCGTCTTCCATCAAGGCATAACCAAGTTGATTAAAGCCGCAGTGTTCGCTGGGGGGGCGCTCGTGCTCGCCATGTGGCTGGGCAACAAGTCCGGGTGGACGATCGATGGACTAGTGACGTACATCATAACGTTGGCGTCGCGCGCGGCGGAACTAGTCACCCCCCACCTCGATGGCCTGATCGAGAGCGTCTTCAATCTGCTCTAGTCGCGGCCGCTAGCGCATCCGATAGTTCGTCATGTCCACGCCTCCACCGCCTCGCCGCGCCGCCGCCCCACCGTCACCTCCCGGTGCGGTGGATGGGCCGCCCACCCCGGTTGAGACGAGTGCAGCACCACCAACGTCACCGCCACCTCACCTGTCCACTGTTGAGACGAGTGCGCCCTCACCGGCGCTAGGTGAACCAGTAGCACCCGACACCGCTGCACCCGAACCAGTCGGCCCAAGTACGCCGGCGACACCGCCGCCTCACCCGCCCACACCTCCTACACCTACGGAGGTTCCCCAGAAAAAGGCGTCACTGCGACACCCCCAGGTGGGTGCGCTAGCCGTAGTGAGCGTGAAAGCCAAGCGTTGGCGCGGCAACATCACTGCCGGTGTTCTGGTAGCCGGACTGCTGTCTGGTATCGGGTACGGCGCCTACCAACTGTTGAACCCGCCCCCCACCGCGCAAGAAGTCGCTACCATCGTCGCCGGCGACATCGCCGGTGACAGTGACCTCGCCGCCTACGAAGGTGTCGGCGCGCAATTCCTGCAGGCGTACCTCACGTTCGCCGCAACCGAAGAGGACCAGAAAGCGCTAGATACCGTGGTTGCTGACCTGTCTGGCGGTGAAGGTGCACGCTGGCGCGCCACCAACACCGGCAGCGAACCGGCACCTCAGAAGGTCTTGGGCGCACCCACCCTGGTTATGCCACTGCAGCCCTCACCCACCACACCGGGTGCGATCACCGGCCTGTACCGGATTTTCGTGGAGCAGCCCGGGCAGGCACCTGCTGTCGCGCACTACTCGGTGACCATGGGCACCGATGAGCGTGGTTTGGCGACCGTTGTCGGCCCCCCGGGATACATCAACGTGACCTTGCCTGAAGCCGTCGCGAACGAGGGTGTGTTTGATTCGAATCTGGCATCCGAGGCGTCCCCGGCGATCATTGAGTTCCTCAAAGTGTGGTCCCAGGTGGGCCCCGACGCCCCGGCGGAGACACAAACACAGTTGCAGGCGTGGCTATCCGCCGACGCGTCTGGTTTCGCTCGCGCCGGCCTCGATGGCGCGTTCACGTTCAATGCGCTTCGCGGCGTGCAGTTGGCGCCACTGCAGCCCGGTGCACGGTCCACCGATGGCCTGGTGACGGTGGAGTGGCTAGATGCGCAGGGGCGCTTGTTTACGCAGCGGTACGCGATCACGGTCACTGCCGCGGATAACGGAACCATTCAGGTGTCGAACATCGGCCCTGCCTAGCGCGTACGCCCTGCCGATAGATACCCGTACACATCCGTGCGCGCCGCGCACGACCTCACCAAGGAGAGAAATATGTTCAACGAAATCCTTACCTTTGCTGGCTGGATTGCCGGCATCGTCGGTGGCGCTGTTGCCGCCTACATGGTTGTCGCGAAAGTCATCCCGAAGTTCGCGAAGGAAGACGGCAAGGGCGCCGGTAAAAGCCTGGTTTTCGCGATTGCCGCGGCTCTCGTCGGCGCACTAGGTATCGGACTGGTCCTCGGCATTGCCAACCAGGCGAAGACTGAGGTGGAGACCAATACCGACGGGACACTCAACAGTGTGGTGACCGGTGACGCAGGTACCTCCTTCGAGGGCCTCACCAAGTAGCCATATCCGTCACCCTTTCTCGAGGATGCCCCTGCGGTGATCATCGAAAACCACTCCGACATCTTCCATGTCGACAAGCGCCTCCGCGGCATCGGCAACATCCGCATGCCCGGAGACGGGTTCACCTACGCCCAACTGAAGGGTGCGGCTATCGGGGTCATTCTCTCCACCCCGATAGCCGCACTCGGCGCTTTCATCCTCCCCGCCATCGCCCCCACAGTCATATTCCTGCCCGGCAGCGTCGTCGGCTGGATCCTCATCCTCGGCATCGTCGCGATCGCCGCAGTCACTGGCGCGCACCGCTTCTCATCCCTCGATAGTGATGGGCTCACAGTGACGTCCCGGGCGTGGAACAACCTCCGGGCACGCACCCGCTCTAATCAGATAGCCGCCGGCGAATACGTCCGCACGACTAGCCACATCGTGCGCGTCGCTACCGTCGTCAGCGCCCGCCCCTGATCGCATAGTCCGCGACTAGGGGCGTCCGATAGTGACCCATGGCGCGCGAATACCACATCCGTTGGATCGAAGATGGACTCCTCATCGGTCACAACCGCGCCCAAGCGTGGTTCCGCCTCGCTCGCGTCTCGTGCCAACTGCAGCCGGTCATTGAATACGAATCCCTTGCCCGGCGTATCTCCCAGGCCCTCGAAGCGGTCACCCCTGAGGCCAGCGGCCTAAACGTGCAACTACGCATCGTCCGTCAACCCTTCGACGTTGACGAATGGCGAGAGACCCTCGACACATACGCACAGCCACCCGCTGGCGCACACGACATGTACGACGAGTACTTCACCCGCATGCAGCAGCATCTAACTGCGCAACAGTTCCTGGATACAGACGTGTACCTCGGTATCGACATCGCCACACAGGGCGCTACCGGCAACGCGCTCGGCATCTTGCGTAAGTGGATCGGCGGTATCGTCGACGGCAACACCGACACCCCCACCGACAGTGAACTCACTAACTGCCGCACCCATGTCGACACGTACTACCGGGAACTAAGCAACCTCCTAGACACCGATATCGCCACGGGTGTGCACATCGCCACGCCGCGCGAGATTGTGTGGCTACTGCGTAAGCCCTACTGGGACACCTACGACTGCCCCACCGCTGATATTCCCGACGTTGACTACTTCGATGACGCGTTCATCTCCACTCTTCTTGATGAACGACTCACCGTCGGTCGCGATGGCATCACCGTGGACACCGACACCGGCAGTTTCGCCACCTCGTTCGCATCCCTCGGCAAGTACCCCGACTACATGGAGTGGCCCCAGTCGCTGTCCTGGTACGCCGTCGCCACATCTGTCACCCCCGACGTTGAGGTCACTATCAATGCCACCATCGTTCGCAAGAAAGATGTCGTGAAAAGGCTGAAGGACTTGGAGGCCAGCGTCAATGAGGAAGTCCTCGACGCCGCCGAGAACCTCACCAGTGACCGCGAGGACCTTCGCGATCAGGAGAGCGAAGCGAAAGATAAGCGCAAGCGAGCCGAGCGCGGCGACACCGGCTGGGTAGATATGAGCGTGCGTCTACAACTACGCGCCCCCACGATGAGTGAACTCACCGAACGCCGCGGTCGGCTACGGCGGGCCCTCGCTGAAGCCGGATACACCCTGATCACCCCACCCAATATGCAGCATCAACTCGCCCTCGAAGCGATGCCTGGTGGCACGTGGGTGGGACTGCATCGCACCTCATTCGACCTCGACGCGATCGGCGCCTCCGGATGCCTCCTATCCTTCGATGTCGGCTCATCAAACAAGGTCGGCCCCTACATCGGGCACACCACCTTGTTCGAGCATCGACCCGTGTTCTTCAACCCCAACTTCGCGTGCCAAACAAACGAACCCCCCGGCACGATCGTCGTAGGCCAGCCCGGGCGCGGCAAAACATCACTGTCGCTCACGCTGGCTTTTCAGTCTTTCCTCATGGGGCATACAACTTTATTTGTTGACCCGAAAGCCGACACCGACCGGCTCGCCACCTGGCTCGGTCCGGAGTTCGTGAACTACATTGACATGACACGCGAACAAGCCGGCCTACTGGATCCGTTCTTCGCTGCGAGTGGAATCGGTGAAGGGAACGTGTCCGCCGCCGAGATCGCCGAGATGGCCCAAAACTCCGTCATGGGCGTGGTGACAACACTGCTAGGTATCCGTGATGACCGCGCAGAGAAGAACACCATCAGCGAAGCGATCACCGACGTTATCGAAGCCGCCAAGAACGGTGGCCGCCCCGCATGCATGAACGCACTCGTCGACCACCTCCTTACCGGCGACAAGCACAACTCTCGCGCCCTAGGCGCACAACTACGCGGCTACGCCTCCAACGCCTACGGCCGGTTGCTGTTCTCCGACGGCAACGTCGCTTTGCAATCACCCAAGGGAAAGTTCACCATCATCACACTCAACGGCCTCGCCATTCCCGATCCGGAACTGGACAGGAACGAATACCAGGAAGAGAACCTCGTTGCTTTAGCGGTGATGTATCTAGTGATGATGTACGCGCAGCGCCTCATGATGAGCGACGCACTGTCACAGCGGGCCGGGGCACGCATCCAAACCCGCAAGACGATCTTCCTCGATGAAGCCTGGTCAGTGTTCGCAACCAAGGAAGGTCGCGCGGCGGCATCATCGATCCTGCGCCTAGGGCGCTCCATGGGCACCGGCAGCGTATTCATCTCACAGCGCCTCACCGACATCCCCGACGCCAGCAAGTATGCATCGAGCATCTTCGCTTTCGGGTGCGCAAACGAAGACGTCGACGACTACATCCGCATCCTGGACCTCGAAACCACCCCAGAGTTCGTGAAGAAACAATTCGGCTCCAAAGCCGCGAAAGGCGTGTGTCTGGCTTCCGATGTTGCTGGCCGCAAAGCGGTCATGAAGGCCGACCTGTGGAACCCGGACTTCGCCGCGGTGATCGACACAACCCCCGGCGCGCCACCACCCCCACCGCGCGCCTAACCGGCGCGGGTATCTGCCGATAGTCACCACGAGCACATCCATGAAGCCAGCCCCACACCGTGTTCTGCGAGGAAGGAGCACCCGCATGCTCCACGCCGTCACGCGCCCCCTCGCGTTACTGCTAACTACCTTGCTGGCATCGGCGTGGGCGTTCGTCGCCGTCGCGCCCACCGCTCACGCGGTCATCTTCGACACGTGTGTCACCACCGCAGATAACTGGTCGCTGGGCTCGCTCAACCCGTGGCGCCCCCCATCGGGGGAGGAAGCCACCGCCAGCATCATCGGCAAGGGATTCACCGCCGCAGACGACAAGACCTACTTCTACGGCGCTACCGGTCGCGAATGGGCCGGCGGTAACGACGCCCTCAACCTCACCACCGGAAACCACGTCGATGGGCAGGAATGGTCCGCGTCTGTGCAGGAAGCCTGCGAGGAGCAAAACGGTCTCACGTCCACCATAACTCGCCTGGGTGCTGGTGGTGTCAGCGGTTGGCTGTGGAATATCGGTCTGGACCTGAACTCTTTGGCAGCCACGGTGCTGGAGTTCGCACAAACCGCCGAGATTGTGTCCTGGTTCGGTGACACGATCATCGCCGACTGGCAGCAAGGCGCCGACACAGACGGCGATGGCGCTGGTGATGGGGGCGGGCTAAACGAGTTCTACTGGGTGGGGATCGCCGCGGTCGCCGGGATCACCGTCGTGTACGCCATCTATCTGATCGGCCGTGAGCGTATTAAGGATGCCGGTCGATCATTCGGCTGGACCGTCGCCGCAATCGTCGGTGGCACTGTGTTGTTGGCGAATCCACTCCTGGCACCGACTATTGCCCAACAGGGCATCTCCTACCTCGGTAACGGGCTATCCACCATCGCTATCGGTGCTGTCGGCACCGCTGCAGGAACAACAGGGGACACCTCCGTGTGTCAACTCGACGAGTCTGTGAACTACCCCGCGGGCACCGCAGTCGTCGTTAATGGTGAACCGGTGCGACTCCCTGCGCCGGCGGTACGGGAAATTACCTGCCAGTTCTGGCAGATGACCGCGCTACGGCACTACACCGAGGCACAGTTTGGCACCACCGACACGGTTCCATCTGTCTCCGACCGCGACGCCAGCGTATTGGCGATACCAGTCCCTGGGCTGCGGGCCGGTACCGGCCCGCAGCCAGGAGACCTGGTGTGGCTGAACCTGGTTACCCGCAACCTCACCCCTGCCGAGCAGCAGTGGGCCAATACGAAAGCCGCCAATGAAGGTATCCCCGTCACCAGCGAAGCGATCCTCACCCCCCTCATGGGTGGTAATGGGTCTGCGTTGAATGGCACCTACGCCAACAATGACCTCGCCGTCTACCCGGCAAATGAGATCTATGACCCCTACGGTGGTCCCACGGGGGTGTACGCACTCGGTCATCAAGAGCGTTACGAACTTCTCGTCAAAGAGATGAGCGCCCAGCCATTTGCCACCTATGGCGCTTACACCGCCATCGATATGAAGAGCATTGATAACCGGACAACCGCCGGCGTCGGTCTCGCGATGACTGCACTGTCATCTACCGGCGCGGTGGGCGTGTTCTCCATCTTCAGCGTGGGTTACCAGTTCATCCTCGGCTTACTACTTCTGCTGCTGCCTATTATCCTGATTGGTGTGGCGTTGCCGGGTCGCGCCGGTCCGCAGATCGCCCGTGACCTGTTCTTCAAGTGCATTGAGGCGGCGGTGCTTGCGGCGGGAGCGATGGCGATGTCTATCTTGGCGCTGGCTGTCACTGTTGCTATCCCTGCACTGCTGCCGTGGTTGCAATACTCCCCGTGGGGAACATGGCTGATTGGCCTCGTCGGTTTGGTGTTCTTACTGGTGTTGTGGGGCAAGGTGGTGAAGGGGTTCCGGTCGAAGGCGTCCCAGAGTATGGGGGCACGCGGCGAGGGTGGTGCCCTCGATATCGCCGGAAAAGCATCCCGCGCCGCGAAGACCACCGCCGTTGTGGGTGGCGCGGCCGCCGCAACTGTTGGTGCCGGCATCATGACAGGTGGGGTGAGCGGTGCGGTGCTTGCTGCGAAGAACGTCAGTAATCAAACCGCCCGGTCACTTGTCTACAACAACGGTCGCGGAGTCGGGTCAGCGATCACTGCGGGCGCGAAAGCATCTATCGCGGACGGTGTCGCTAACGACGTACCCTTGATTGACGATGAGTATCACAAGGAAAACCTGAAGGCACGTCAACGTAACCAGCAGGACCGTAAGCAAGCAGCCACCAAGCGGCGCTTGGACAAGAAATACGGCGAAGGTAACCACGACTACAAGACTGACGCGGAGAAGAAGCAAGAGTCCGCCGCTTCCGCTAACGCAACGCCAGCCAACAGTGCTGCACCCAACCCTGAACCAGCCAGCGAGCCAGCCAACGAGCCAGTCGTGGAACCGGCACGCGCCGACACCGCTTCAGTTAACAGCCCAGTGGAGACACCGAGCATTGTCGTGCCCGAACCACGCCGCCACGCCACGCCCCGTGAGCGCACATCATTCTTCACCGAGACTCCCACCAACCAAGAACCCCCAATACCTGCACCCGTGGCGGCGACACCGGCGCCCCGACGTGCGCCCGTCTCACCTGCCACTACACCTGTCGCGTCGCCTGGGTCATCGGCTACGGCTGCACCGGCCCCCAACCGCAGCGCCGCGAACACCAACGCACACGACGAAGAACACGTCACCGACGCAACTGAGACGCCGAAAGCAACCCCCGTTGCAACCGTTGACGCGACACCACCGCCCCCGGCTCGCGCCTAGTACATCCTGCCGTCGCGCCGTCCGATAGGAACCCGAGACCCCGGGACCTAACGGAAGGTGCACTACATCATGGATGAGCGGCGGCAACGTATTACGCGAATGATCGCCCTCGGCGTCTTCGGAGTCATCCTTGTTGCCATTTTGATCATTGCGCGGGCTTGCACTACGCCGCAGCAAGTCACCACCACCACACCCGTTATCGGTTCCGCTATCCCGCTAGCCGACGACGTAGGTAAAGCCGCCACCGCCGAACAGTTCACTGCCGTGCTGCTGGATTTCGGGTGGGATACCAATATCGCCGAGTACGAAACCCGGCTACGCCGGCTCGCCCCGACTCTCACCTTCGGTCCATTACTCACCGGTCTCACGTATCAGGACTGTCTCCAGGAGCGCTGCTACGACCCCGCCATGTCTGTGACAAGCACCCCGGCCTCCGGGAACTGGTTCCAGACCACCTTCACAACCCAATCAGGAGAGATCGGTCTAGTGCTCGTGGAGGTCAGCGACTACGGGCAGGTCATCGATTATCAGATCTCCCCAGCCGGTGATGGCGGGTGAACACACGCTCAAAAGGAGTCATTGTCGCGATCGCCGGCGTCGTCATCATCGCGATGATCGGCGCTGTGATCGCTACCGGTGTGATCACGCAAACCATGCTCACCATCTTCGCTGGCGCGGGGGAGGAGTACGGCGCCGATCAATGCGTTGACGGGCGCGTCCTCCTCAACGATGGCGCCGGCAAGCGGTACAAGAGTCCCGAGGAACTCGCCCGCACCATCTACACCCAGGCTACCGGCCTGGGTGTAGGTGAACTGGGTGCGGTGGCAGCGATCGCCACCGCGATGGTGGAAACCGGCGGCGGCACCACCATCAAGAACGGAACCGTCGGCGACACCATTCAAAGCCTCACCTACTTTCCCGGCGCGGCGATCGGGGACATGAGTGATTCACGCGGCATCTTTCAGCAGCGGCAAAGTTGGGCACCCAAAGGAACCGCATGGTCGGGTTTGAAGTTCACCTACGCCGACTCCCGGCGCGTGTTCTCCGACCGCAATCCCGACGACGTGAACCGCAAGGCGGCAATGAATCCGTGGCGGATCACCAAGTGGGCCGTCGGTGATCCCCGCATGCACCCCGCTCACGCCACCAACATGTTCGTCCTCGGTGGCGCCGGTAACAGCAGTGAAGGACTCGAGCGGGTCCTCATGAAGAACCGCGTGCTATCTAAGCGGGGTGCACCGTTGAAGTCACTCGACGCCGATGCATACACCGATCAACAAATCCAAGACTTTGCTGCCGATGTGCAGCACGGTGTGGAAACAAACTTCCCCAAGGCGATCCCGATCGCACGCGAATGGGTGAAAACCATCCAGGACGAACAAGCCACCAGCCCGCTGCCAGCGTTCGTGCCGCCGCTACCGGACATGAGTGCGAAGGCACAAACCGGCGTGGTGAAGACGGCCTTGAAGCGGCACACCGGCACCGATACGCAAGGCGCCGCGATCGTCGGCGACGGCATCACCTTCATTGGCGATTCCATTATGCAAGGTGTCCTCACCTCACAGCGCAACCTTCCCGACACACTGTATGGCGGTCCGGTGCGTCAGCACTACGCGCGCGGAATCAATCTCCGTACAGTGCTCGAGGCGAACGATTACCGCATCAACGGTTCTAAAGACCCCCAAGGGCGCCGCGTCACCCCGCTAAACGAGTGGCGTGATGCGATCGCCACCGGCCCCTCTCGGATCGTTGTCGCACTCGGCACTAACGGCGGCGGCACCGCCGACGATGTGGACAGATTCATGGCCTTGGCGGGACCGGACCGTCAGGTGTACTGGTATACCACCTTGTACGAGCCGGTGAGCGGATTCAACGATGTACTTCAGCGGGCCCGCGCCCGGCACCCCAACCTCGTTATCGTCGACGTCACCGATATCGCCCCGATTCGTGGGCAGGCACACCCGTGGGATGGCGCCCGCCCCTCGGAAGTGGCATCACTGCAGAACGCCATGTTCAACCGGGCCGCGGACTACATCACCACATCTCGCACCCCGCAAGCCTTGCAGTCGCTGGCGTGCGGTGGTGAATCTGTGTACGTCGGCAATATCGCTGCCCCCAGCCCGGAGGCCGCCGAGGCGGTGATGTGGGCGTTATCGAAGGCCCGCGCGGGGGCGAAATACGTTGCGGGCGCGAACGCCGGCAACACGAGCGCACTCGCATTCGACTGCTCCACCTTCACCTACACCGCCTACCGGCAGGCTGGCTTGGACTGGCGAATGCAAACATCCAGTAACCAGTGGGCCGACAAGACACGTGTACAACTGATCCCAATCTCCCAGGCGCAACCCGGTGACTTGATCTTCCAGAACTGGGGAGGTGGAGACGGCCTCGCGGCCGGGCACGTCGGCATTGTCGTATCCATGGAGGGTGACGGCCAGTTTGTTCACGCCTCAAACCCCGAGCGGGGCGTTGTCGTCGACCCCATCAAGGTGAACGCCTCACATAACGGGCGCGGGGTATGGATGGCCCCCAAAGATCCCAACGTGCGAACCAACAGCGCCTCCGACGTGACGTACTCCTCCAACTGGGAGGACGCGTGGGTGGGGCGCATCATCGCCGACGACACCCCCAACACCGTCACCGCGGCAGCCACGGGAGCGACCCCGGCAGGTCGCTGACGCGCACGCGCGGTCTTCCCGTCCGATAGATGGAGTGACAGTCATCATCAGAAGGGAGCCACGGCCGTGGCATTGAATCTCAACCCGAACAGCGACGCCACACCTGCTGACTCGCCGACCGAAGCGATCCCCGACACCGCGCCCCCCACTGGTAAGAAGGACAAGAAGGCTCGCGCCGCGAAAGCGCCGAAGGCATCGAAGGTGCGGCGCCCCGGGCGGGGACGCAAAGTTCTCGGCCTCACGATCGCGTCCGTGCTCGGCGTCGTCGCCGCTGGTGGCGCATTCGCCGCCATTGAAGGTGCGAAGCCGGCATCGATGACGGTGTATCAGTTGACCGGGCCGGTCGCAGCGAACACCGCCGCCACCGTCGACATGTTCCGTCCCGTCCAAACCCCCATCAACAGTATTGAGGGTGGCTATGTGATCCCGGAAGAAGAACTGAACGGGCAAGCATGGTTCGCCGAGGAAGACCTGTTGCCCGGCGCACTCGCTACGGACTCAAACTTCAGCCGTAACACCCGAATCGCGGTGGAAAGCCTGAACGACCCGTCTCTACTCGCACAGACGTTCACCGCTGATGTGGAGGACGCGGTTGGTGGGCGGCTGCGGGCCGGTGACTATGTGAGCATCTTGCAGACCGTTAATACTGAAGGCGGTGCCCCGGATGCACAGTTCGTACTCGAGCGCGTGCTGCTGCTGGATGTGTCCGGTGAGCCCGGTGATGGTGTCGCCGCCGGCGCGGGAACCCCGCTGATCGGTTCGGAGGCCGCCACCGCCGATAACGCTCGTTACACCGGTGTGCCGCGCTTGTACACGGTCGCGTTGAACCCGGAGCAAACCCGAAAGTTGACTGCCGCGAAGAGTAGTGGCGGGTTGACGGTGGTTCTTACTCGAGCCGACGCCCCGAATGTGGACGGTCGAGGTGGGGATACCGACGCACCCGACACATCCGACGCACCCGCTGACCCGGCCCCGATAGCCGACCCGGCATCGACTACCGACGCCACTGGCAGCGAAACCACGACCGACAGTAGTACCGCCCCCGACGCGGCCACCACTAACTAACTACACGACCACCTCACAGGAAGAGACCCCACTGATGGCCACGATCGCGTTCATCGGCGACCCCTCCATTTCCCTGCCCCTGCAGGTCACACTTGAGTTCAACCCGCAGTGGGGAACCAGTGTTCGCCAGCACTCCAACGTGGCTGCGTTCACCGCAGCGGACTACCGGCCCGATGCGATGGTGATCACCGACGTCACCTCCGACGCGTCCCGCGACCTGCTCAACTTGATCGCCTCGATGGTGATCGAGCGGATCCCCACCGCCGTCATCGCCTACCACGACGCCACCCGCGGCATGGTCGCCGACGGGTGGGGGCGCATCAGCGCCTGGGCCGAGGAAGCCAACACAGCACGGGTCACCGCGATACGTGAGCGCGGCGAAGATGTCCCCGACTGGCAGGTGGTGAATCCTGCCGACACCACTGATGTGTTCATCGTGAATCGGGGCGCCGGCATCGCCGGGGTCCTCGGTGAACTAGCGGACACTCTCGGTATTCCACGGGCAGACATTGATGCTGGCCCGGCTGCGATGCGGGCGCCGTTCCCTGAGCCCGCCGGCAGCATGAACGCTGGGAGCCTGATGGGGGAGAAGCGTCGCGGTGGGCTGCTGTACGCGATCACCACCGACAAGGGTGGCTGCGGTAAGACCAGCACGGCGATCATGCTGGGTTCCGCGATCGCTTACCACTCCGCCGCGAACGGTTCCGCGAAGAGTGTCGTCGTCGTCGACATCGACCGGCAATCCCAAATGCGCTCGCACTTCCTCAACGCTGACCCGAACAAGAACATCACCCTCCTGAAAGGTAACTCCACAAGCGATGATGTGAAGCGCGCGCTGGTGCAATTCACCGACGCTACCGGGAACCCATTCCCGAACATGTATGCCCTCCTTGGTGGGGACAACAACAGCAACGAGCATCTTGCTTTCCGTGACCGGGACTTATACGCCCACGTCATCGGGCTGCTGCAGGAAACGTTTGATGTAGTGATCCTGGACTGCAGCGTTGGTGTGCTCAAGGATGAGGTGACATCGTGGGCGGTGCAGCAAGCCGACATCACCTACTACATCCTTGATCAGTTGCGTGAGAGCCTGGATATGGCGATCGCTGTCCGTGACGGAGCCGTCCGGGCGACCGCTGACGGTGGTCTGGGAGTGGCTGTGGACAAGTTCCGCATCGTCGTCACCAAGGAAAGACTCGCAAAGACGAGCGAACATGGGCGCCAATGGGATGCCTCACTGCATAACAAGTTCGCGATGGAGGGGACCAGCATTGAAGGTGTTATTCCGAAGACCGACGACGTGGATGATGCTCGCGACGACTGCGCCCTGGTAGAAGTCGTACAAACCTCCGACGCGCTCGCCGAACCCATCCAACTGCTCGCCCACAAAGCGTTCCCCACCGTCATCCCGAAAACCGGCGGCGCCGGATGGACCGACTCCAAGAAACGCGGACTACTGCGGCGATAAGGAACCCCACCGATGCTTAATGTGTATAACGTCTTCGACAACGACCCAGTGGAGGTTGTGAAGCGGGACATGGTCCCGCCGATCACCACCGAGGAGTTACTAGACCAGTCCAACCCGCTGCCGCGTCAACTCGCACCCGCTGTCACCTCCGCTACGGACTACATCCAGCAGCACATCAGCGAAGAGAAGAAGCGCGCCGCGGATCAGGAAGCCGACACTCTGGATAAGAAAATCATGGCTGCCCGCGGCGGACAGAACACCGACAACGTGGCGGCGCAACTCGACGACCTTGTTGTCGCCTGGAATCGTGGCAGTAACAGGGGATTCACCGGACCCGAACTTCGGTGGATCCGTGCGCGCGTCCAGGACTACTTCCTGGGATATGACGCGGTCGAACCGCTGATGCGTGACCCGCGAGTTACCGAAATTCTCATCGGGGCGGCGCAGCCACGCCTGGTGAAAACCCCCGACGGTAACGGTGGGATTCGTGAACAATGGGACGGCGGCACCCGAATCGAAATCGGCGGCACCCTCACCGCAGCCCCCGGTGTGGTGTTCGGCAGCGACGATGATGTGCTCACGTTGGCGTCACAAACGCTCCTACCCCGCACCCCGCCCACGATCGCTGAACCAATCCAATCCGGCATGTTGGAGAACAAAACCCGCGTGGAGGTCCGACACCGCATCGTCGGCAACGGCGACACATTCGTCGCTCTGCGACGTCACCCGCTGAGCGCGTGGACGCTACAGATGCTCATCGACAACGGCACCATCACCGAGGAATTGGCGTGCGATCTGGCGACGTGGAAGCGAGACCGATACAACCTACTGATCGCCGGTGGCACCTCCAGCGGCAAAACCACTCTCACCAACGGGCTCCTCGGATTCGTGGATCCGGCGCACCACTTGATCATCATCGAAGACACCCCAGAGTTGAACCCGCCTGGTTTCGTGTTCGCCACCCGCGCCACTACACGCCCTTCACGGGGCACCATGAAGGACGTCACCCAGAACGACTTGATGCGGTCATCGCTGCGTTCCCGACCGGAGATCCTCGCCATTGGTGAGGCTCGCGGCGGGGAACTGGTGGAGGTGCTCAAGGCGCAGCGCACCGGCCACCACGGTTCATTCACGACACTGCACGCGGACTCCGCTGCCGACTCAATTATCCGCATGAAGGACATGCTCGCGGAGACATCAGAAGGCACGACCGGGTCGCTGGATCACAAGATCGCCTCGGCGATCGACATCATCATCTTCCAAAAGCGGCTCGAAGATGGCCGCCGTCGTGTCACTGAAGTGATCGAGATTCGCAAACCCGACGCAACCTCCACCCGAGAAATCGACACCGTGGAATTCACCCACCTGTACCGCTACGACCCCAATACAGACACTCAGGTTCGGGTGGGGGAGGTGTCACCGGAGTTGAAGGCGATCCGTGGAGTGCCAGCCAGCCGGGCGCCGTTGACGATGCGTGACGTGGCAATCGCACACGAACTGACCCACGGCTAGCGCGGGGGAGGGGCTCCGCGTCCGATAGTGGAAGTGACAGCCCCACATGCGTAAGGAGACTCCACTGTGCTGAGCGTCGCGCTCGCCGCCTTGGCTGGCCTTGCGGCCCTGATCGGCGTGTACACCTTGTTCCGCCGCGAATCGGTGTCTGCGTATGCGGTCGGGGGCGCGAATGCGGGTCCGTCGTATGTGCAGGCGCGGGTGCGCGGCTGGTACGACCGGTGGGATGCGCAGTGGCGTATCGCGGGGTACGCGATGGGTTCGTCGGCCCTGCCGGGAAACATTCCTGTGTTCATGTTCGTGGCTATCGCAGCGATCCTGTTCCTACCGTTCGGTTTCGTGCCGGCTGTGGCGCTGGCCGGCGGGGCGGTGTTCGCACTGTGGACGTTCCTGGGGCGACGTGGCCGTAAGCGCAACCAGGAGATCGAGGTCATCGCGATCGACTTTGTTGGATCACTCGCCAGCAAAGTGTCATTTCTTTCTCCCCGTGAAGCGTTCATCGCAACCGTCAACGATTCTTCGGAGGTCATGGTGCACGAGATCTTCGGCCCAGCGGTCGCGGAGTTGAACTCCGGTGGATCTCTGTCGCGGGCGTTGATGAAGGTCGCGGCAGATAACCCGCATGAGGCGATCGCGGAGGTGTGTGCGGAGTTGGACTCCGCCGACAAGGAAGGCGCCTCGAGTACCACAACGGTTCTGAACCGGCTGCGTGACGGCCTGGTGGAACGTGACGTGCTGCGCCGGGAGGCACTCGCGGGGGACGTCTTAGTGAAAGCGATGACGAAGATTTTTGTGTTCGCGCCGCTGGTGGCGCTGGTGTTCTCGCTACTCGTCGCGGCGCCGGCATGGAATAACCCGATTGGTTTCGCTCTGATGGCGTTTGTGGTGGGTGGAGCGCTCGGTGCGCATGTCCTTTTCAAGCGGATGCTGCGCTGGAGGATGGATTACTGATGTTGACGATCACTATTGCCGCTGTGGCGGCCAGCGCGGTGTTCATTGGTGTGCTCGCGGTCGCCCTACCCACTCGCCGTGTTTCCTCGTTCTCGCGCCGAACAGGTGACGATCAGGTGTTGACGACATCGAATCCGCTGGTGCGGTGGTTCGCTTCCCGACACAAGGTGCAGGACATCGCTGAGGGTGATGCGCAAGTAGCCGAACTGCTGCCGGAAACCGGGTCTGAGGAGTCGCCGTTGGAGTTCTATGCGTGGCGGTTCTACAACGCGGTCCTGCTCGGCGGGGTGATTGCGCTGACATTCGCGCTGATCGGGGTTCCTGCTGCGTTAATCGCTGGTGCCACGGTCGCAGTGATCATCACCGGCGCTGGACTCGCTCTGGGGGCGCTCACTGGTTGGGTTACGTACGCGATGCGCGGCCCGCAGTCGCTGCGCGGCAGCGTGGTGAAAGCGGGCCTGCGGGTGAACCGGAACTCCTACCAACTCCTCGAACGCGTCGCTGCCGGCCTGAATGCAGGTAAGGGGCCACGGGAAGCATTCATCGCCACTGCACCGTTCATTGTGGACCCTGATGTTGCTCGCCAGGTCGAGTTAACTGTCGCAGATTTGAACGCCAACGCCACCTTCGCTGAGGCGATGACGGGGTTGAAGAACCGCTGTGATATTTCCAGTAAGCGGGGAGTGTTTCCGGTAATTACATCGTTCACAGACATGATGATCGCGGCGGAAAAGGACGGCACGAACCCTGCGGCGGGTTTCATACGTCAGGCCGCCGATCTGCGCAAGCAACGCGCGCTGGTGATTAAGGAACGCACCGATAAGGCAGTGATGACGATCGGCATGGTCGGGCTGATCGGGTTCTCGCCGCTGATCATTGTGGCACTGCTGTGGGGCGTGGTGTATGGGCAGTTAGTTGAGATGGGGGTTTTGTGATGGTTTCTCAAGTGCGCGCCCGACTCCGCGGAGATGACGCCATTGATTCGGCAACGATCACCACAATGATCATGCTGCCCACGTTCTTGATTGTGTTCCTTGTGGTGGTGGCGTCGATCATGTGGCATTCCTACATTCGTACCCCGGTGCAGGCAACTATGCAGTCCTACACGGACCTGTATGCGAACTTGGGGACTGATCGCCCGGCGCGGTATCAAAGTTTCCCTGTGGGCTTGCAGACCGTCACGGAGCGCGCGGAAGCGGCGCTGCGAGACATCGTGTGGGTTCAGCCCGGTCTGCAACCAGATGTGGTGTGCGGCATCACTGACCCTGCTGCCACCTACACGATCACCACGTGGGATGCGAACAACACTCCTTCTTTCACTACTCGCTCTGGTATTCGTGTTCCTACCGCTGGGCAGCCGATGCCGGCGAACAGTCCTGTGACGTGCGTGGCTTCAGTGAAATTGCGCCCGTGGCCGTTCCAAGGGGGATGGTCGGCGCTCAATAACGTCCTGGGTGGTTCGTATGACGCGTACGGCACAGGGTTCTCTGATGGTGGCCAAAATGCGAACCTTAACTAGGTTCCATTCCCGTGTAGGTGGTCGGTTACGCAGCGATGCCGCTGTTGACGTGATCACGCTCTATTCCATGATCGGTATCACTGTTGTCGCGATAGTGATTATCCCGTTTCTTCTGTGGGTGAATGGCTTGAACGTGTTTCGTACGGGGCAGGCGAAGATCACTCAGCAGGCCGCGCTGGCCGGTGCGAGCCAGTTGGTCACCGTGGAGGATCCGGTGACGGGGGCGCAGGTGTTGCGCATTGATGAGGTCGCCGCGCGCGCGGAAGCGATCGAGTACTACAACACCCAAAAGGGGTGGATCCGGGACATGTTCAACTACCCAGTGTTGGGTGGGTTTGGGCGCCCCACTCCGGAGGCAAACTTCACCACGACCTGTGAACAAAGAGACGCCGCCGGCTGCTGGGGTTTCAGTGTGGAAGTGCAGGACGTGTACGCCGGCACGATCATGTCGTGGTGGATTTTCCCGAATGCGGGCGCCATCACGGTGGGGTATGCGGAGGTCGCAGCGAACGCCACGAAGTGTGATGCACGGAACCCGTCATCGAACTGTGCTCCCTAGCGGTGCCATAGATAGCGGGGGAGGAGCCGCGGCTGCGCTTCGCATCCGATAGATGGAGTGACAGCACGCTGCTATTTCGAGGAGAACGACCGATGGCGCTTCGCGACCTGACATTACCTACCTACGCCACTGATCCAGCCATGCCTACGGCTGTAGATGACACTGGTACCAGCGCTGTGACCCCTGATGGGGGCTCCGCGGATATCGCTGTGGATGTTGACGCGGTTGCTGTGGTGGGCGTGCCCGGGGGAGAGGTTCCGTTGTGCCCCACTCGGGTGGAGGCAGGTGCCCTTATGGCCGCCGACGTCGACGTGATCGAGGCGATTAAGGCACGTATCTTCGATCTGGATTGCAGTGAGATCCGGATCACTGCGAACGACCCGTGGGATGCCCGTCCCTACAACACGTTTATCAAGGTGGGGATCCGCTACTACGAGGTATCGAGTGAGATTCATATCGCCGACGAGGAGCAGATGCACCGTATCGTTGCGCACTTCTTCCTCCCGAACACCTCTAATGGTGATCTGGAGGGCGCGCAGGCATCTCTTGTTACTCGAGGCACCTTCGCCTACAAGGAGGGCGTGGAGGAACGTTCGGGGCGTATTGAGGTGTTCTACCCGCCGGTGATGGATGCCTTGAGTGTGAACATGCAGTTGACCAGTAAGCATGAGATGGATCTTGAGGACTTCGTGAAGTCTGATGCGTGCACGCTCAATATCGCGGCGTTTATCAAGTTGGCGACGATGGCTGGTGCGAGCATTTTGATCAGTGGTGAAACTGATGCGGGTAAGACGACGCTGCTCAGTGCGTGTCTGCAGGAGGTACCGAATGTGGATCCGACGGGGGAAACGCCGGCGAGCACGCTGGATCCGGAGATGGTTGTTGTGATCCAGGAGTTCGATGAGATTCCGATGCGTAAAATGTTGTACAAGCAAAAGTTTTATTCCTTTGAGGCCGCTGCGCGGACGTTGGGTATTGAGCGGTCGGCTAGTGGTATGGGCGCACCGGGGGGCACTTCGGACTTGGTGGACATCATTAAGGTGGTTCGTGGCGATCGGGTGGTGATCGGTGAGTGCCGCGGTGGTGAAATGTATGACTACCTGGAGGCAGCGAGTATCTATTCGGGGTCGATGACGACGCTGCACGCGAAGTCGCCGCAGCAGGCGATCTCCAACGCTGTGCAGTTCGCGATGCGGAATCCGAATGCGGCGGTCGCGGGGCTGGCTGGTGTGCGGTCTCTGGTCGCTGGGGGTGTGGATTTGGTGGTGCATATGGCGAAGATCAATGGTCGGCGTGTGGTTGCGGAAATTGTTGAACTGGATGGATCGATGGCTGATGATGGTGCGCCGCGGTCGAGTCGTTTGTTTGTGTTTAATGCGTCGACGGGGTCGTGGGATCGCCCGGAGGGTTCAGGTTTGTCGGAGCGTCCGGGGCGGTTGTTGGCGAAGTTGACGCAGGCGGGGTTGCCGAATTTGCATGCGAACCCGATTACTGAGGGGGCTGCCTAACCCGAAACTAGCATTGCGTTGAAGGCAAGTTCAACGTAATGATGCTAGGGTGGGTGTGTGGCGGCTCCGCGCGCGTTCGATCCGGCCCCGTTGGGGCAGGTGCGGGTGGCGTTCGAGCAGGCGCAGGCCCGCCGGGTCGCTGCCGGCGCGATGAGTGAACGCTCGTACCGCACATATATACGTGACATTGATGTGTTCGCCGCGTTCATCGGGTCCGACCGAGTTCTCGATGAGGTGACCGAAGCCGATATCGATGATGCCTTGGTGGCGTATGCGCGTAGCCCTGACGCCCGGTTTACCCCACCGCGGGTGCAGGAGAAGTCACCGGCGTCGATCGCCCGCTACCGGGCATCCATCAACGCGCTCTTCGCGTATGCCGAGCGTGAAGGGTTCCTTCAACGTAACCCGATGGAGGGCACGGTGGTGCGCCCGAAAGTGAATACCCCTGCTGCGCATCGCACCGCGTTGACGCTGGGTGCCGCGCAGGCCGCCTTGGCTGCACCCGATGGGTCGATGGCGGTCCGCGACCAGGCCCTACTGCGGGTGCTGATGGAGACCGGGATCCGGGTGGGTGAACTGTGCGCGGCGAACATCACCGACGTAACCGTTGTTGAGGGTGTGCCGTGGCTGCGGATCCGGCACGGTAAAGGTGGGAAGCAACGCGATGTGCCACTTACGCGTGACACCCACCAGTTACTGATGCGGTATACGGAGGATCGGCCGGGCCCGTGGCCGAAAGATCCACCCGAGCGGCAAGAAGACTCCACGGGCGCGCTATTCGTCACCCACCGTGGGCGGCGGATCACTGTGCGAGACGTGCAAAACGTGTGCGCGCGGGCAGCATCCCGGTTACCGCATGAGCACCGCCGGGCGTTCACCCCGCACGCGCTGCGGCACACCATGGCGACGTTGAACCTGGCGGAAGGGTCGGCAGATATCGCCACAATTCAGCGGTTGTTGGGGCATTCGAGTTTGGCGGTGACGGGGCGGTATTTGGATGAGGTGCGCGATTCGATGGCGCGGGCTGTGGCGGATAACCCCGTCACCGGAAGCCAATAGGCACAAAACCGCCGGTATACTCATATGTGAGTGCTCTCCCCGTTGTTTTCGTTGTCGTGTCCGTGGCCTCGATTGTGGGGCTGTTCGCGTGGGTATCCCGCCACCCCTACTGCTGGATATGGCACCGCTATGAGCCGCTCGCTGCCCCACCAAGTCGGCGAACGTTGGCGTGGGTGGCTGGCCTTGGGGTTTTCGTTGGCGTCGCATGCAGCACTGTCCTACCAGGGGTGTTGGTGCCGGCGGCGCTCGCGGCGAGTTCGAGTGTGTTGTTCTTGGCGGCCGATACTGATGTGCGTGAGCGGCGGGTTCCGGCACCTCCGCTGTGGCTTGCGGCCGCCTGGGGTGCCGCCGCGTGGGCGCTCACCTCTGGTGATTTGATCACCGCATTCATACCGATGGCGATGGCGGTGGTGTATTTCGTGTTCGCCCTTACCGGCCACGCGGGTGCTTCGGACTACCGACTGTGGGTGGCGATCGCTCCCGCGGCGGGGTTTATTTCGCTGGTCGCGTCGATGGCTTTGGCCGTGGTGTTCGCGGTGGCGTACGTGGTGTTTGCGGTGGTGGCGCGCAGGCGTGGCACGGGTGTTCCGGTGGCCGTTCCGGTACATCTGGCATGGGCAGCAGCGATCACCATAACCCTGCTGATCCCAGCCGCGTTGTAGTTTTCGCGCGAGCGTCCGATAGGTAGGTAGCCAACCCGGGCCCGGGTTGGTCCCCTACCTAGGAGACAACATGAACGACCTCGTTACGCGCGCCGCTGTGGGTGCGCAGGTGCGCGCGTGGCGCGCTCGCAATTTCGTGACCGCCCGATTGCAGCGTGATGATGCTGACAACCTGCCGGTGGGCATGATCGTCGCCATCATCATCGGTGTCGTTGTTTTGGCTGCGATCGCTACGGGCGTCTTTTTGATCCAGAGTCGCGCATCTACATGCCTTGAGAATGCAGAGGCATTGACTCCTGGTGGCACGTTCGACTGCTAGTCGTACTCGTTCTGGTTTCCTGGGCTCTCACTCTTCGAGGTGGGGGCCCAGGACCGTTTCGGGCTTTTTCCGCTAGGAGCCGTTCTCCGGCCCTAACTTCCCGGGGGTAGTTCAGGTACACTAGGCACGAGAAAACCCGCCAGCGTGGCTCACAGGGCTTATTTACGGCATACTGGGCTGTGCGGGTGCCCGCAGGGGTCATCGAGGGGGCCATCCTCGCAGCAAACAACGGCAAATTACTATACCACACGGGTTATTTACTATGGGTGACCGCCGCCCGAACGAAAACCCGCGCCACCCGGAAAACATCCGCCTCGAAGGCGGCCGCACCCCACGTCGATCCTCGCCAGGACCTGCGCCGGCACATCACCGCACCCACCAGTGCAGGTGGCCTCGGCTTGACCAGCCTGGCGGCGTTCTACGCCACCGGTGAACCCGACACCAGCGACGACGTCGCCTACTGGGCGCGCCGCTGCACTGAAACATTCGGACCCGGCATCTACCCCACCGCCTACCAGGTACTCACCGAGCAGCACGATGCGCTGCTGGCCGCGCGGCTGCAGCAAACCAACCCCACCGCCCGCACCTCCCACTACGCGCCCGACACCTGCCCCGGATACCGGCCCGCCGGATCCGGTCCCGAACACTCCTGCCAATCCCCCACCACCTGCACCACCCCCCAATGGTGGGAAGACCACTGCCACATCTACCCGCTGGTAGTGGAGTACTGCACCGCCTACCAGGAACTGGAATCTGGCCGGCTCGCCGCATACGCGAAAGCCGTCAATACCCTGGCGGATGCGGCCGCGAACATCGACCACACGTGGACCACCTACACCCCCGGTGAACCGTTGACCCGCCCCCAGCACCACATGATCGTGGACCATTTCATGCGGGCCCGGCGATCGCGCACGAACCCCAGTCCCCTGCCGCGCGCGTGGGCCACCTACACCCCCGGCACACCACTGAACCGCACCCAGTACCGGCACATTCTCACCGCGCGCGACGCGCACAACACGAACACGAATCACTGGGCCACCTACACCCCCGGCGCGCCGCTCTCGCCCGCGCAGGCCCGCGACGTGGCGGCGCACCTACATGCCGTCCACACCCTGGGGGTGCACGCCCACTGGGCCACCTACACCCCCGGCACACCACTGACCCGCACCCAACGCGATGACGTGCGCACCTACCGTGCCACGCTGCCGACGGTGGAGTTCCACCACGACTGGGTCACCCACCGCCGCGGAGCACCCCTGACCCGCGGGCAAGTCCGCGACATCGCCGCTGCGCTGTCCACCAAGAAGCATCCCGTCACCGCGCAGCACGTGCGCTCACTAGAGAAGAACTACCGTGCCCTCGTCCAGCGCCGTAGCGTGCTCTACCCCACTCTGGCCGCGTATTACGCGCGGATGGAAAACGAATGCGTGATGCGGTTCCGCAACGCCGTCACCCGCATCGAAGACATCCGCGACTACACCACCCAAGCCCTCTTCCAGTGCTTGAACACCTACCGGCCCGACAAGGCGGTCCCGATTCAGGCATACATTCGTGCGAACCTAGCCGGGCGCGTGGTGGATCGCCTCCGCGCGGAAGGCATCTACACGCGCAGTGAGAATGCCCTCCAGTCGGCGCTGCGCAACGTCGTCACCGACTGGAGCCCCGGCGACCCGGTCGACGCGGAACTACTCACCACCTTGGCGCGGGCGATGAAGACAACGACCGCGAGTGTGGAGCGCACCTTGGCGGCGTATACGCACAAAATGATGCTGCAACACATTGAGGCGACGTTCGATTCCGATGAGGACGGCGACCAGTTGCAGGTCCGTGCGGGGGAAACGTTCGAGGTGGAGTACCAGATGGATGCCGCCATCACTGCTGTGGACACCCGCGACGCGCTCACCTACACCCTCACTGGGGTAGATGAGGACACGCGGGAACTACTACACGTGTGGGCCGCTTGCGGTGGTGAGAAGGATGACCCGGTGCTGCGCGCCTACAGTGAACGCACCGGATTAACCGTGAATCAGATCCGCAAGCGCGCCACCGAGGTGCAGGACGCACTCCGCGCAGCGACTCTGGAGCGGCTCAGTGAGTGCGGCTGCGGTGATATCGGCGAGCACGTCGCGCGCGTACATGCCGCCCGCAGCATCGTCGATCGCACCCTCGCTGGCCTTAACGCTGATGAGCGGCGCCGCGCTCACGCGCTGCTGAACACCACAACTACAGGAGTAGATGACCAGGTGATGCTGCATGCGATGTTCGCCCGCGCCGTCGCCACCGCAAACAACACCGACAGCAGCGACACCAGTGACCGCGCGTGGACCACGTCGCTGCTGCTCGACCACTACCGCGACCCGGGTATTCAACCCGCCGCCGCCGCCGGCGACCGCGCCGCGTAACCACACGCCACACGCGACACAAGGGGAGGTACCACCGGTGGCTGCGATCATCGACCAGCACGTCGGGCGGAACTACCGCGCCCTGAAACTCGCGCTGTGGCTCACCGAACGGTCCTACTGGCAAGGCGGCCTCACACAGCGGCAAACCCTCAACCTGATCACCCGGACACTGAATCATCGCGAAGTACGCGACCGATGGGGTGACATTGAGGTGAGCGTGGAGTTCGCTGAGCGTGGCAGCGCGGCGTGGGCGCTACGCGGCCGCTACCCGAAACTGCATTTCCCGCACGCCGCCTGCACACCACTGATTGTGCTGCATGAGGTGGCGCACCTGCTCAAGCCCGCGCGCCGGGAGCAAGCCCCACACGGTCCCGGATTCACCGCCATCCATCTGATGCTGGTGGAGTTGATGAAACCGGCTCTACTCACCCCGATGCTCGCGGCGTACCGCGCCACGTGCACACCGTGGGACGCCACGTTCATTCCCGCCGGCACCAGCACCCATATTCCCCTGCTAGGGGCGTTGGACATCACCACTACTCGCCGGCACCTGCAGGCTCTGGCCACCAGCGGTGCGCTCACAAAGAAAGAACACGCGCGTTTGCGGGCGCTGCTGCGGGACCGTGGGAACCGGCCCGCTCCCCCACCCCTGCGGGATCTCCCCGCGCACGTGCAGATCCCCACGAACGCGCTCCTGGCATGTAACAGTGATCGGGATATCGCGCGCCTCGTGCTCGACGTGATCGCGCATGAACTCACCCCGCGGGAGATGCGCAGACCCCCACGCAAGAAGACAGCCCGCGGCGGGACACAGCACTAGACATCAATGTTGCGTGTCGCGTAGAGGGCGTCGGGTAGGTACACGTCGTCAGCGAAGTCACCATCCTCGGTGAGGGTGGGCGTGGGGAATGTCGGATACGCCGCGGGGCGGGCGTCGATGCCGGCGGTGCTGCCGGCGAAACGGTTGTTCTCATCGGTGAGGGCGTGCCGGTTCCCCGGCAGTGAATACCGGCGCACGGCCTATGCCTGGATCGCGTCGAGTTCGTCGACGGGGGTTAAGAGTTCAGGGTGAGCGGCGTGGTAGGCGTCGACGATTTCTTTCGCCGCAGAACCGATCTTGTTGATGACCCGCTTAATCTCAGGTGTCTTCATCCCTGCGGACCACCCGGCGATGTAGGGCACCGAGTAGGCGCTGGTGTCCCCACCGAGCATCCGTGTCACGAGGTAAGCGGTCGCCTCCGCTTCGGTTTCCGCCATCCCGCGGTGACCGTGGTAGTCATAGCCGTCGCCGGAGTGGTGGATCGCGTGGGCGAGTTCGTGGATGAGTGTTTTCTGCGCTTGCGCGTCCGGAACGTCATCACGGATCTTGATGGTCTTCGAGCGAGGGTCCATTTCACCGTTGGCACCGGCTAGTTCGCTGGGGTCGACGTATTCGACGCGGAACCCGCGGGCGAAGGCGAGCGTGGTGAGCACCGGGTCGAGACCGTCGATCTCACCGCCATCGAGGATGCGCGGCTTAGGCACCTCAGGGATTGGCTCCCCATCGGTGAGGTACGCCGGGAAGGTTTTGCCCACCCGGAATCCCACGAGTTCACCGGAAGCCTTCTTCACCTCCACCCCGGGCGGTGCCTTCTCACCCCGCTTCAAGAACACGCGCTGACCGTTAAGTTCGTAATACCGGCCGCTGCTCTTCACGGGAACAAAAACGGGATACCCGGTCGTACCCTTACGTACGTGACGCCCCTCGGACTGCCACCCGTCATATGACTTAAACGGTCCCGGATCTTCCGGGATGCTCGGGTCCAGTGCACGGCGGCGGCTGTGTTCGGCGAACAGCAGCATCGAGTTCCACATCGAGTACTTGTGCAGGCGTGCATGGAAATTCAGTGCTTGTAGGAACTGTTCGCTGGTGTGGATTGCCTGGATCGCGGCGACCAGTTCGGTTTCGGCGGCGGCGCGGCGCTCGTCACCTTTTAGTCCCGCGTACAGGTCGTCCACTGGTACGGCCGGGGTCGTGGGTGCGCTGACGCGAACAGTCGGTGAGGCGTCCGGTCGGGTCAAAGAGATCGACCCGTTCATGGTCTTGTTGTCGCTTGAGCGGACGGCGCGTTGCTTCCCGCCGCGCATCGCATACGTTGTCGCCACCGGTGTACCTGCCTTCAACTCGATCTGTTGAAGGGCTATCGGCAGGGGCAGGTGCGGGTGTTACGTGCGCGCCGCGCGCCCCGTCAACGACCTACAGATCCCAGTCGCGTTCCCCGCGTTCAGCATCCGCGTCCCACCGCAGCGCATCGACGTATTCACGTTCGCTGTCGAACTGGAATGGCTCCCCGCATGATTCGCTCGTGCAGTGCCGGCCGGCTTCCAGGTACCCGATCGGGCGGCCCGGGGTGCCGTCCCACCGCACACCCGTCACCTCATAGAACGTGGGCACGTCCACTTCGCACGACGGGCAGTAACCCTCTCCCCCGTCCACGCCGAGCACGTCGATGCCGTTGATGGTGAGCACCCGCATCCCATCGAAATCGTTCTGCTCGCTGCGCACCTGCTCCGGCAGGTTCGCGAACCACACCGCGTGCCCCTCCTGCGTGGCGCCGGATTCGATCAACGCGCACCCGCGGCACATCGCCGACATCTCCTCCTGGCCGGGTGTGATCACCCACTGGGTTGCGGGTGCGTCGCATTCGTGGCAGCGCCGCACCCCGGCGCCCTCCACCTCATCCAGCGGCCGGAGAATCGTTGCCCGCTCCACATCAAGCCCATACGGGGCTAGGCGCCCGGGGTAGGAATCGGGGCCGTTGTCGACGACGGCCCGCTCGGCGAGCGCCGCATTCGTCGCATGCGGGTTGTGCCGCCAGCAGTCGAAACACTGCTCGTCTTCGAAAATGGAGTCCGCGCCGCAGCCCTTGCACGACAGCAACCCCGCCGCGAACAATTCATCGTTCAACACCTGTATCTGCGCGTATGTTGGTGGCGTGTTCACTGCTGGTGCGGGCAGGTTCCCTGCGATCCGCCCATCGGCGCCGGTGATCGTGAGTGAACCGTTCGATTTGCGAACTGATGCCATAACAATGCTCCCCGCTGTGCGCGATAACTAGTGCAGGGCTATCGGCAGTCCTGGTTCGCCTCGGGTACGTTTCGCGCGCGACGCGCACAGGTCAACACCGGGTTAGGCCGCCCGCTCCCCCGCCACACCCAGATTGCGGGCAATCACCTCAACATCATCCGGCGCGTACTGGCACTGCGGCGACCCCAACCAGGTGCGCGCCTGCCGCCGGGCATCCTCACTGAGCACCAGCGGCTTCGGGAAACCCCGAAAACCCCCCTCATCCAGCAGCGACGTCAACGCGTCCACATCCCGCAGCGACTCCACCGCCACATGGGCACCTTTATCGCAGCGATGCAGCACCCCCAACGCCTCCGCCGGGCTGTACGACACGTCATCGATCAGCCCGTACAGCCGGCGGGGGGAACGAAGCCACGCCTCATGGTTGGTGAGCACCTGCGGTTCCACGCCTAGTGCGCAGCGGCGGATCACCGCATCTACCCGCCGGCACGCACCATCATCACTCTCCACGCCGAGGGTGGTGGTGATCTGCTGATGGAGTTGCCCATGCCGATCCCACCATTCACGGTCGGTGTGTGCGTCGATGTCGGCGACCAGGCACGCCGTCACCCCGGCGGCGTCCCACCCGCGGGCCGCGGCAGCCAGCGGCGCGGAATCCAACACGTCCCACGCGGGGTCCGCGTGGTTCACGTGCACAGGTTCGGTGAGACCGGCGGCGAGGGTTTCCGCGGCGGCGTCATGCTGCGCGAGGGTGGCGCGGGGAGTGAGTTCCGCGAACTCCAGGATCGCTTCACGCCAGATCGCGGTGCGGATCTCATCATTGTGCGCGGCGCGGCGCACCGGGTCGGTGGTGTTGAGGAAGTCCACTGCCCGCTGTACCGCGTCATGTACGCAGGCACTCGTTACCGTCGCGCGCGACGCCATCGCTGCGGTCGGGTCCGCGGGC
>Ga0102945_1000112_pt1 | contig 27844 bp, 54 predicted proteins | sample SalPonred_H2O_MG_FD_78207 | JGI IMG/M metagenome (GOLD analysis project Ga0102945, IMG submission 78207) | Salt pond water microbial communities from South San Francisco under conditions of wetland restoration - Salt Pond MetaG R2_restored_H2O_MG ...
AGAACAGCTTAGTGCCTCTGATGCTACTTTGCTAGATGAACTAGGCAGTCGCAATGCAATGAGCATTTCTGAACTGCTTTGGACGCACGATCGTAAAGCAGCGCTGCATCTACTACACGCACTACAAGCGGTACAAGCTGACGAACTCAACAAAGAGGTTACGTGGTGAACTCAGTGCTATTTGCTTTTATGGCTATTATTTTCTTACTTATGTCAGGCGCATTATATTGCAGTGGGTCTATTACTGAAGCAACAACTTCACTGTTTTTTGGAGTCATTGCTGCATGTATAGCTTGTAGTAGAGGGTATGAAGATTGATGCAAAATACGAGCATACTGTTCGAGAACGGCATCCACGCACAGAAGCGAAGGAGACGAGAGATGAATGACCTTCAAAAACTAATAGATGATGCGCGTTTGGCCGCAAAATGTCTGTGCGATGAAGGCTCCTTTGAGACTGGTCAGGCTATCTTGGAAGATTGCGCCGACCGCCTCGCGGAATTGCAGGGTGAGCGAGACACTCTTGTTGCGGCGGCTTACGAGGACGCGGCGAAAATCTGCACGGGTTGTACGGATCGGCCTGCGCCTATCCCTGCCTCAAAATTCAGAAGGATGGAAATAGGGCTTCAGTTTGCACACACGCAACTGGCTCTCGCATGGAATGACGCCGACAAAATCCGCGCCCGCACCTCAGACGACGCCAAGGCCGCGCTGGAGCAGGTAAAGCGTGAGGCACATGAGGAGGCGATTAAGGAAGTGGCGAGGCACGTTTCCGATTTGCCAGAAATCAATGCAACACGGGTTGCACTAAATATCCTCGCCCTGATCGAGAAGGACAAGACCGATGAAAGTTGACGTAAAATACGCAATCCCGTTTGTTCTGGCGTTTGCCCTGCTGGCAGCGCAGGAAAGGAGAGAGTGATGAGTGACGATCTGGAAGGCGACCTTGAATGTACGTGTGACATTGGCCCCTTTGCATCATGCCCGGTGTGTCGCACGAGAAACATATCCTTGCCGCCGACAAAACCTAAGCGGCGATTTGTTAGGCAAAACGCAGACGCAGAGTTGGAGCAGCGCATTGCTGAAATCAAAGCTGGATACATGAAATAAGAGATTGCGGACGACACCCCCGCACAAAAACAAAGGAGATGAGAGAGATGAAACAGATCACCGACCTACGCTGGCACACCTGCACAAAAGACGATCCGTGGCGCGAAGACATGGGAAAGCGCGGCATTCACCCTGACGCAAAGGAAGGCAGTCAACATGATGGCTATCCAGGCGGCGACATTGTCAAGTGGGAATGCCCAAACTGCGGCGTTCACTGGCGGGAAGAATTACCTCAATAGAAGGACCAGTTCGCCGCATGGGGCGAAGAGGCGGAAGGGCCATGCAGACCACCCTCGCACGGAAACAAAGGAGATGAGAGAGATGAGTGACGACTATACCTATCTAACGCTATGTCTTAAGAAAGGCATTGCTGATGAAAGTATGCAGAGAGACGCCGCTTATCTACTCGTGGAACTGGAGGACTTAGTAAACCATTTTCACAACATTGCTCTTGCCAAAACTAAGAAAAAAATGGAAGCAGAGGCCAAGCTGGCGAAAGCGGTGAAAATCATCGTAAATTACGCAGAAGTATATGACCACGAAAACGGTGAAATAGAAGATCGCGCGCATTGCTTGTTCTGGGGGTGCGTTAGGGAAATTGAAGAACTGGAAAAAATATAATGACTACTTATACTCTTGAAATCCGCGAGAAGCTGGAGCGATACCTTGCAACACACACACTGCCAAAAGGCATAGGAAGCAAGGAAGGCGCGTGTTCCATTGCCGCTATCAACCTCGCCATTTCTGGTAAGTTTACAGATGATATTCCAGACTGCATGTCCGTGGTTCTTGGCATAGCTACGATTACCCTGCAAGACGCCATGCCCGACGACATGCGTAACTCTGCGCGATACAAGGCGTGGCTTCCAACGGCAGTCGGAACTGGGCGCAATCAAGAGCGTGAGCGTCTTGGCGTCCTGATGGATTGGATGTGGGGCACTGCACTGCCTCAGCTGCAGCCCATTGCCGATGAAAAAGGCTTTGGCGGTGAGTGGCGGGTGATGTGTAAGGAGCGAACTGAAAAAGCCGCCCGTGCCGCTGCCCGTGCTGCCACCGAAGCTGCAACTGAAGCCGCCCGTGCTGCCACCGAAGCCACCGATGCCGCCCATGCTGCCACCCGTGCTGCCGCCCGTGCTGCCACTGAAGCCGCTCGTTTTGCTGCCGATGCTGCCAACGAAGCCACCGAAGCCGCTCGTGCCGCCTCTCGTTTTGTCGCTCGTGCCGCCTCTCGTTTTGTCGCTCGTGCCGCCTATGCCGCCGCCTATGCCACCTATGCCATCCGTGCCGCCGCCGAGGTCGCCCGTGTCTCAAGCGATGCCGATTTTTGGAAAAGCGCTGACCCCATCGGCATTCTGGAACGCATGACAAAGCTGGAGTACAAGACATGAGCGATTTAACAAACATCACAACGCCGATTGGCCTGCTTAGACAGCTGGACCCGGAAACAGCGGAAGCACTGATTGCGCATGGCGGGCCTTATGAATGCTTCGGTCATTGTAATGAGTGGACACCCAAGTACCATGAAGGTTGGTATCCTAACGCCGTCTACCGCGTAGCAAAACCCAAGCCCACTCCGCTTATCGTTCATTACTGGGGCGCACTGGCAGATCATATTGTTGCGGTCACACGGGATGAAGATGGCAGTGTTTGGATGCATGATGCAAAACCGTATGCGGGAAATAAGAGTTGGAAAGTCTTGAACTCTGGGTACATTGCAAGTGGTATTTCCACAAAAATCATCGACCCAGGAACTTGTGACTGGCGAGAGGCAATCGCCATCCGTTCAAGGATAGAGAATGGTTAATCAGCTTGATCAAAAAATACGTATCAGAAGTGGAGTTTGAAGCATGAAAATTGAAGAAGGCAAATACTACCGCACCCGCGATGGCCGTAAGGTCGGGCCGATGCAAATCAAACCCACCCATTCCAAGCTTTGTGGAGAGCAGGGCAGCATTCTTTCGATTTGGTATGTGGCCACCGGCAGAGCAAACAGTCTCCGCGAAACCCCCAACGACCTCGTAGCCGAATGGATTGACGAGCCAAAGAAATGGGCAGACATGACGCCACAAGAGCGAGAAGCGTTTCAAAGCAAGGATACCACCTTGACCATTGAGCCGAAACTATGGCGCGACATGACGCCCGAGGAAAAGGGCGCTCTGCTTTTGGCGCATCATGAGGGGAAGGTGATTGAGTTCTGCCGCCCAAGGGGCACACCTGACTGTCCGGCGCCTGTCTGGACGGCGCAGCGTCCCATTTGGACCGACGAACTCGCCTATCGCGTCCGCCCGGAGCGGGAAACGGTGGAATTGGTTGGAGCCGATTTTGGGAAGGGCGCATCAGTGATTTGGCGTTTTTCTCAAAGAGGTTTCTACGGAAAGACAGACCACCGCATCATCTTCGAAATCGTAGACGGCGAACCGGACTGCGCGTCGATCCGCATGGAAAAAATCACAAAGCATTATTAACACCGTCTATCATATGTGTTAGAAAATAGGCATTGCCCTGATGATACAGGTATGTTAGTATTAGTTCACGCCGTAAAAAAAAGTGACAGCGATCACGGCGCTAACACAAGCTGTTCAAAAGCTAATCAAGCCCTCTCTCCAAGCGTTCAACACTGCATACGGAGTATGAGCTGCGGTGCACATCGTGCTATAACGCGGAGAGCGCTGTGCACGTAGTGCGCTGCAATATTGAGTAGCACAGCACGTAGTGCTATAACGCGTATGCAGTGATGAACGCGATCTTTTGCACGCGGAGCGTGCGTGCTGCTGTAACGTATGGCTGAAAGCCATTCGTAACGCTGACATGTAGTCTCATGCTTCATTTCACCACGCGCCACGTAGTGGCACAGCGCTGGCCAACGGCAGCAATTAAAATTTTGATGTAGCTGATTTTTTTGGGTGCACAATGAAAATTTTACCTTTTTTAGTATTTTTTAATCATTTCTTATTATAAACACAAGAAACCCGCTAGGCATACGCCATAGCGAATTTTTTTATGCGTTGCGCCACTGCGTGGCACAGCTATCGCACGCAGTGCGACAGCTAGGCAGTCTCTATACGTGCTACATAGGCATTTTCATAGTGTTGTCTACAATGTGCAGCAGAATTCACATTTGGTTAAATAGATGCCTGCCTGCATAGTAATAGTTTCTATTAGTGAGTGTGTGTTAGATGAATAAATGCTTATGCTATATTTTTTCATGCTGTATACCTTTGTTTAGTTGATAATAGCACATACGTAACCATTCAGCAAATGTTATATTGATTTTCGTGCTATATCGTTATGCCACGAAGTGGCACAGCGTGGGGTAGCTAACACTTTACATAGACTTGACAACTGACAGAATGTACTTTCAATTCACACTTGACAATGGTATAGGCTTTGCACTATGCTACTGGCGCTAATCGCTATCTGTATAACATTCTATGACCCATAGAATAATAAGCATTGGCCACATCATTCCTATCATAAGACCCATAAATAATGCAATGCCAGGAGATTTTCCTCCTTCTACTATAAAGCCTATAATAGTAATCGGTAATGCTAGTATCAAACCAATAGTTATGTACAGATTGATCATACTTCCCATTCATCTCCAAATATTGCATGTATTATGCAAGCTAACGGTAGTATAGCTGCTACCGGCAATGCAATTAACATTGCATGCTGCATATCTGCTTGCCCACCACTAGCTATGTACATATATTGTACTATTAATGCTACTAGCATAAGATAAGCTACTAATAATAGATTCATTTGTTTTCCTTAGACTTGACGTTGTGGTGCATGCACTGCAGTTTTACCCTTGACTATGGTATAGGTTTGGCACTATAATACTGGCGCTAAGCGCATTGTACACAATTGTAGGTTGTGTACTGGTGCAATGTTTTCAATTCTTTAGCGCATACACTACTAAGTCATTGACTATGCACTCAAATACACGCACACCCGTAGATTTTCGACTTTGCACTTGCGCTGGCGCGCACGCGCTGATTCAATTGCTGCAGTGCTGCAACAAATGCAACGTTTTCATGCACTTAGCGGTGCGTGCGCATACACTTACAATGCATTGATACTACATCATAAATTCACTTCGACCTTGCACTTCGGTTTTCGACTTTGTACTGGCGCTGACTGCGTGTCAGCGCTGCTGAGGGGTGGTCAAAAGCTCAATGATTTCAATGGCTTAGCGCACCGCAGAATGTGGCTTTGAGTGGACTGTTGCCAGCAAATATTGCGTGTTTTCAATGGCTTAGCGGTGGCGGCGCCTACAGCACTACGTGCTTGATTTTATTGGCTTTTTTTCTCTTGCATGTATGGCTGTGCTGTGCGATAAAAGGTCATCAACAATAGGAGATGACAATGGACGCTATCGACCTTTACAACTCAGTAACTAGTCGTGTGGAAGAACAACGAGTATTTGAAGCTGAAGATGGGCAGCATTTTCAGTATGAAACTGACGCTGCTGTTTACAATTTGATGTGCCTGGCTCGGCTTGATACATCAATTGCAATGCGCGATGTTGCCGAAGCAGTGCGCATGATTTCTGGAACTTATAAGTAGAAAAACTAAGCGTTATCAATGAGATAGCGCTTAGCGCGCCCCCGGCCCTAAGTGCTTGTTTATAAACACTTTTTTCAGGTTGGTTAGGGGGCGAGTGATCCCGCCCCCTGCATCTTTAGGCTGCCTCGTCAACCTCGCTTTCGCTTTCAACCTCAGCGGGAGTAAACGCTGTAATCAGCGCAGAGATAGCCGCCTTTGTAGCACCCATCAGGCCGTCAACCGGAAAATCGACCAGAGCTTCCAGTTCGGTGAGCAGTTCCTTTTTGGTCGGACCCTCAACCTTGGGTTGCTTGATCGGCTTTTCAGCGGCCACATAGACGCCCTCGCGGACCAGCTTGGACCGGACGCTGCGCACGCTGCGGCCAAGAGCCTCAGCGATTTCGTCCATACCCTCGTTGCCGAGTTGTTCATACATTTCGACCGCCTGCGCGACCATTGCTTCGGTGTAGTTCACTTTACGTTCAGCCATGTTGATCTCCTTATCTGGCTTGTTTCTGATAAATTATTTATACGATAAAAATCAGCTGTCAGCAAGAGAAAAGAATCCTTTAGTTACAACCACTTAGTCATTATTTGCAGTCTAATTCTCTGTTTATTTTCAAGCGCTTAGCCCGCGGGGCGCCGGGGTGGTTAACCCCTTGTTTATACTGCATGAATTTCGATGATGGTGGCGTCATAATACGCTTTCAGCGTTTCAACCACCTGCTCCCAGCTATCAAAAGTAAAGTCTGGGCTATCAGGATTGCCATTGCACCAAACACCGTCATGCTCTTCATCTTCACAGACAAGTTCAAAGTTGCTATCATCTTCCAGCTTGCCATAGCATTCAACGCCATCAATCTTTTTCATTTGCTTCTCCTTCTGTTAATGTTTTATCTCACATTTACGCGCAGCATACAAGCGAAAAGTTTTGTTTAAGTTCAACGTGTTAGCTACCTAGGCGCTGCGGCACCTAAGTGCCTGTTTTTTCTAGGTATTCGTGAAACGGAATTGAAACTCCCCTGTAGGGCATGTGCACATCCTCCAGCTTTTCAGGCAGATCTCCCCGATTATCCAACCAGTTGAGGCAACAGTCATAGCGACCAAAATATTCAATTACGGTATGCTCTACCAGTTTTAGAAGATCATTCCAGTCGATATTATGGCCTTGATAGACTAGCACATCGTCCTGATAAATGCCCATCCACGTATCGCCAAAAATTCCAGTATATATAGCCATGCTGTTTTCCTTTGTTTATGTCGACAGGGGCGAGACTCGCGAACCCTCTACTTGATGCTGGCAACCTTTGGCCATTAGGGTGTCAGAGGTGGCGGAAGCCGGTGCTGCCTCGTATCTCCCTGTCGATAATTATTTATAACATATAAAATAACCTATCAGCAAGCACAAAATGTCTTTTGCTTTCAGTTATTTAGCGTTGGGGGCGCCGGGGTGGTTAACCCCTTGTTTTTGTTATATTTCTTCAACAGGTAGGCGATCCCATTTATAGAAACGGCTTCCCGAGATTTTAAGGATAGGGCTTTCTGTGCATTTATTATGTTGCAGCAGTGATTTAACCTCTCTAAGCACACTTTTAGCTTGTCGAAAAGTAATTGCAAAAACCTCAGTCTGGCCACTATTCATCTTGAAACCTTCTTTAGATGCGGGGTCTTGAAAGTTTCCGGAAAGGACAACATCATATGCACGCCCACCTTTATTTTCTGCCAACATTTGCGCAATTGTCTCAGCATCAGAGTCTTCTACCTCAATGCTTGCCATACGCAGCCGGTCTGATTTTAGAAAACCGATTTGTTTTGCCCGAGCTTGCACGTTGCCTCGCGTGACACCAATTTTGGTAATCCCAAAACCTTCATAACTTATCGCATAGAGTTTCATGGCTCATTCCTTTGTTGCGTTAAGTTATTTATAGGTTATTTTGTCCTGCGCTGCAATAGGTAAATTTCCTTTATTATCAAGCGCTTAGAACGTGTAGCGCCGCCCCTGCTAAGTGCTTGACTTAGCAGGGTTTTTTCAAACAGATTGTTGTTGCAGTATTTCTAAATCTTTTTGGCAAAGACATACGCGGGAGACAAGCGAAAGTGTTTGAAGAATGCGTATTTGTTTTTTGCAATAGCGTTCAGCATCTTTAGCGCGTATGGCCCGTATATCTTCTTTAAACCCCGTAAGGAAATTATTTGCTGCCCACATCCGCGAATACCACGGAAGTGCATTTATTGCCTCTTCTTCTTGTTGTCTAAGCGCTTCGGCTTTTTTCTCGTAAGCCTGCCGCTCTTCACGATAACGTTGTTCAGCTATTTTAAACGCTTCTAACGCTTGTGGTTGTCTGATAGAGGTTTTCATAAGCATCTCCTTCGTTTGATTATGTATCGCACACCTGTGCGAGGCAATCAAGATAAAAAAATTGTACCTTTTCAAGCGCTTAGAACGTGTAGCGCCGCCCCTGCTAAGTGCTTGACTTAGCAGGGTTTTTTCTAGTTGAGTGCTGCTACTGAACGGGCCAGATGCCGATTATGATGCAAATTCATTGCCAGCATGGTTCCCATCAACAGATCGTCAGTATCAAGCCACGTCCAGAGCGGGTGATGCGTAAATGCAACATCGCTAATGCCGTTAGGCGAGATGCTTTTGCAGCGACCTACCGCATACACCGGCTTGCCTACTCCGTAGGCCATACCAATCTCAACCAACGCACCGCGCTGTTCTTCCTCAAAATCCTCGCTGTAGAGAAGCACAAAGTCGCTTTGCGTCACATCTTCAAGGCAAAGCTGCCAAAGATCGCCTTTGCGGTTCTGCACAAAATCGCTGTCATTGTCCAGATCAATCCAACGTGCTTGAACCGGAAGGCCGAGCGTGTCGCGCAGATTTTGGAATTTTGGGGCGTGCCAAACTTTACCGGCTGTATAGAATTTCATATCGTGTTCCTTTCGTTGCTGTTAAACTCTTATCGCATACTTAGACAGGTGTTGCAAGCAAAAAGAACTGTTCTAAATCAATAGCTTAACCGCCGAGGCGCCTAGGCACCTAAGTGCCTGAATTTATTCTATTAATTCAACGCTCTCCAACCCGACGTAGCAATCATCAATCAAGCGCTGAAAATAGCTTTCAAAACAAGCCGAGTCTTCGTCAGCAGCCATTGCATGTAAGGTATCATTATTATGCAACCAACGAATAGCTGCGTCTTCAGTTGAGAAGATTAGGCGTTCTTGTCCAATATCCCATTCGCACCAGACACGTTTCATGCCTCTTCCTCCTCTTCTAAATCTTCATAGCAGCGCCAGCAATAGTATTCGCCATTTTCTACGTATTCCATACTATCAATAGTAAAATTCCAACCACAGCAATCACAGTTCCCAATCTCTTTATATACTTCGTCCTGAACCTGTTGTTGTTCTTCAGGTGTTAGCGCTTCGTATTCCTCGTTCCACGCAATGTGAAACGTGCCGTCGCTGTATTCAATAATTTCGTCGGCGATTAGGTTAAGTTTATCATTCATCTGCTTTCCTTTCTGTTATCTCCTTATAGCCCATCCGTGCGAGGCAATCAAGTATAAAATGTCCTTTGCTTTCAAGCGCTTAGCGCAGACAGCGCCCCGCCCGCTAACCGCTTGTTTTTATTGAGTTTTTTGGCGAGGACCGAAGCCCTCGCCAGATCGCCTTTAAGCTGCAAGCGGAACCTTGCCGTCAACACCAAGGCGAGTGTTGATTTTTTGCCACACCGCACCGGCAAACTCACGCGGCGAGTGCACAACCGGAAGGCGTTTCTTGCGGCTCAGGGCACGGCAAAGGATATCGCCCTCGATCAAAACATCGGACCAAGCGATGTGCCGCTCTACAAACTCAGGTTGCATAAACTCAAACTTGTATGCGCTTTCTGCACTCGTGCTATAGTAGCGGCCCGAGGCCGATGCCGGGGCGTTATAATGTTTCGGCACGCTTTGCCCCCAGTAATCCCAAATGTCCAGCAGTTCAACCGGGCGTTGCATCCACCGCTGGCTTGCATCGCCAGAAATCTTTTGGATTGTTTCCGGCAGATATTTGAAATCAAAGGCTGCATTGTATGCGCACGCAATCACGCGGTGCCCTGCATCTTGCAGTTGTGCAATCTGCCCGTTATATTCTTCCCGCACCTCAAAAATGCTGGCCGGTTCAATCAGATGCGAATAAGCGTCATCAAAATAGTGGCCCAGCTTTTCCTTGAAAAACGGAACATCAAGCTTGAACGCTTCACGGATAACATACGATCCGCGACCATACTCCCGCCCGCGCTTATCGTGAATTTTCCAAGCAATATCGAACGCGATGCGCTTTTTGAGAGTGGTTTCAATATCAGTAGTGACGAACAGGGTGGGTTTCTTAGCCATTGCAGTGTTTCCTTTTGTCTGCGTTTCCTTAAGACTGTTATGCCATGCGCGGAGGGTGTTTGCAAGAAAAAAGAATGCAGTAAAAACAAAGGCTTAGCAGAAAAATGGGGTGTAAAAAAGCATTTATTTTCAAGGGCTTAGCGCCCGGGGCGCCTCCGGCCCTAAACCATTGATATGGTTAGCTTTTTTAGGGTTGACCCGCTGCGGACTCGAACCGCAATCTAACCGCTCGCCAACGGTTCTAGGTTAAGGCGATTCCCCTAGACACGATGCACCTTGCGCGGGCCATAGTGGCAGGGCCTTGCAGCCCCGCCTAATTTTTAGGCGGCTTCGTCAACCGCAGTTTCAGCAACGTCCCAGCCTTCGGGCGTGGCATCGCCTTCGGCGTCTGCCGGATCAGCGGCAACGCTTTCTGCGCCTTCATCCCGCAGGTGGTCGATCAGAGCAGCGATTGCCGCTTTGGTTGCGCCCATGAAGCCTTCAACCGCAAAGGGTGCGAGTTCTTCAAGCTCGCGCAGCATTTCCTTTTTGGTCGGGCCTTCCGGCTTGACCTGTTTCACCGGCTTTTCCGGTGCCTGATAGACGCCTTCGCGCACCAGCTTGGACCGGACAGAGCGGACCGACTTGCCAATGCTTTCAGCAATGGTTTCAACGTCCGTGCCGGACTCATACTGTTCCACGATAGCGGCGGTAAGTTCGGGGGTGTAGTTGGGTTGTGCAGCCATTTTGTTCTCCTATGTCTGACTGTTTCTGATAAGTCTTTATCACATAAAACAAAGCATCGAGCAAGAGAAAAGAATGCAGCGAATACAAGGACTTAGGGTTTATTTCCAGATTAAAAAAGCGTTTATTATCAAGTGCTTAGCGAGCGGGGCGCTGCCCCCGCTATGCTATTGACATAGCAGGGTTTTTTCTAGGTGTATTCGTAGAAACCGCTTTGTTCAAGGCAGATTTCAGCACCTTCTTTTGGGCTAAGCCCATCATCATAAGCATCGCGGCTCAGCCAATCGGGCAAACAGTCTACCGACAACCCACACTCAGCCGTTACGATAACATTTACAGCCTGCATCCATTGTTCATACGTCATTGGTTTCTCCTTAACTAAAAGTGATGTAGTGGTGCGCCATTAGCGCTAGCCCTGCGATTACGCTGACAATAATCAGCGCAGTCTCAAACGTTTCAGTTCCTCGTTTCATTGGCAATCTCCTTTTCTACTGCGCGAATAGCTTCTAGAACGCGGTCATCATGGTCCATATCGTATTGTTTTCTCAGATCGTCTAGCAGGGCATAAAGCATTAACACCTCCTTTTGTTAATTGTTTATCACATATTTCTTTAGACTACGCAAGGCAAAAGAATGTAGTAAAATCAAGACGTTAACGCGTCGGGCGCCGGGGTGATTAACCCCTTGTTTTTATTAGCTTAATCCCCATGCTGCAAAGCCTGCGACTACCGCATTGGTTGTAAGAAGCCAACCATCGCCTTGTTTGACTGAGTGAATAATCCATGCCACGCACGCGGCAAGCCCAATAACCATAGCAAGTTTTACGCTATATCCAAATGAAAGCGCAGCCATTTGAACAATTACGCCCAGCGTTCCTATCATTCCAAACATGTTAGCCCTCGATCATTGCAGTTGAGTTGCCCGTAAGCGAGCGCGGAAAATGCACTACCGCAGCAGTTGATGGGTGCGCGCAGTTTTCAACGCGGCACGGGTATGTGTGCGGGGCAGGCTGATTTCCATGCTCTGCCCAAAGGTTGATACCACATACTGCGCATTTACCGCAAGGCATCATTTCACGATATTTCAGTTTTTTTGCCATCAGCTTTCCTTTCGTTGTTAATTGTTTATCGCATATAATCAGGGTTGTTGCAAGCGAAAAGAATGACGCGTTTTCAATGGGTTAGAAGCCGGGGCGCCGGGGCCTCCAACCCCTTGTTTTTGTTGCCTAAAACCAGACCATGTCGCGGCGCCAACTATCCCGCATATCGCGATAAGTCTCTGGAATGCCTTGCGCAAAGACTCCGAAGACGGTCACCGCAATAAACCACACCCAAGAAAGTGGATGAAGCATACGCAAATGCTGTTTTGCCTGTCCGTAGTCGTCTTTGCGCCACGCAATCATTCCTAGTGCGTTAAAAATACGCAGCAACCACATACGTTTTAGCTTGCGAGCCTTGCTTTCTGAGTATCTCATTCAATAGTCTCCAGCGCTGCCGCAGTTGATCCACTCGACTTATAGTCAAAGTCGATGAACTCTTGCAAAAATAGGTGATTGAGGAAACTGACGTATTCGTGATATTCCCATCCATCTTTCATAGTATTCTCCTTTTGATAAGCCTTTATCTCATATTGTTTCGCTTGCTGCAAGATAAAAGTTTCTTTAGTTATCAAGCTCTTAAGAGTTATGGCGCCGGGGTGGTTAACCCCTTGTGTTTATTGATCTTTTAGAGTCTCTTTTATTTGTTTTCTCACCCACTGCTTCACACGACGCTTGATTGTGCGATCATGTGATTTACGATTTTTAGGGCTAGGACCGCAACAAACACAATTGCGACCTCCTGGGCCGTAATGTGAGAAGGTTTGTGTCTCTTTCATCGTACCTTTCCTTGTTCAACCCAGTGCATCAGCAGTATCTTGATATCTTCAAGCGTATCACACGACAGCACCTCGTTATATAGGCGCTGTTCATTTATCAATGAACGAACCTGTGCAGGCGTATACCCTAATTTACGTCCTTGCTGTATCACGCTCATTAGTCTTTCCTTTTGTTGTTAAACTCTTATCTCATATCCATGCGAAGCAATCAAGTAAAAACAATTGTTGATTATCAAGCGTTTAGGGCGCTGGGCGCCCAGACTAGTAACGTATTGATAATGCACGTTTTTTTGTGTTTACTTTCGAACTTCGCTTCCCGACTTTGCACCGGCGCAGGCTACGCCTCGCGCTTGAGGCGGTTCAGCCGTGCGACATATTTGTTGTGCAACCTAATCCATACTTTGCGTTCTGCCGGATTATTACTCGCCTCTACGTTGTCACGTGCCAGTTTTATACGTGCTAGAAGTTGTTCTCGCTCATTCATAACATCCTCGCTTCAACTTCGATTTGTCACGCGCACGTTGAGCTTTTGCACTCTTCACATGTGCACCTTGTTTTTTTACAACTAGATGTTGCACAAATGGATCGCGGGGTTTTGGCGTTTTGCGTTTCATTCTCGCACCTCCTTTATTGATACAATTTCCAGCACGTTACCGTTTTCGTCTTCCCACAGATCGCCGTGCAAGGTTGTAAAAGTGTCCACCGCGTCAACTAAATTCTTACCATAGATGGCCTGTTCATACATAGCCACGATTTCGTTGTGCTTAACATTGACAGCTTTCCAGATAAAATAAAAGGTCATGGCGTGTGCTCCTTGCTGCGATGAATCTGTTATCGCATATCCATGCGAGCGAGTCAAGCAAGAAAAAAGTGTTTATTTTCAAGGGCTTGCCAGCGCGGGGGCCGCGGCACCTAAGTGCCTGATATTGCAGGCTTTTTCAAGCCTGCAACCGTTGGTTGACCTTGTGAGCGTTGAGACACGTCAGACCCATACGGCGCATCTCTGCAATCACAGGGCGAGCATCATCAAACATGTATTTCGGCAGGTTGCGAAACTGTTTGAGATTGAATAGGCGAGACAAGCCGCGCCGCTTCAACTCTGGGTCGCGCATTGTTTTTTCTGCCTCAGTAAACCGAGCGATAATTTTGTGAGCGTGCAACCCATGCTTGTCCAGAAACTCCTGATCGAAGTCAGCCCACGTGCGAGCCGTGCAAACGATCACATAGGTTTCGGATAGGTCAAGCGACCGCCAAAATTCAGCCAGCGGCAGCAAACCGTCGAGCATAGTGTTTTCGCGGGTTTTCATGCTCAGGTAGAGCGGCAGGTTCAACGTCCCGTCAGGATTGTTGGGCGTGCGATGGGCGCTATCGACAACCGTTTCATCCAGATCAAAAATAACGATGCGTTTCATGTGTGAGCCTCCTTAGCTGTTAAGCCTTTATCGCATATAAAAAGCAGGAATGCAATAGGAAAATTTTGTTTGTTTTCAGTGGGTTAGCGCCCGGGGCGCCCCCCTACATAACCGCTTGATTATGCAGGGTTTTTTCTGTCAGATAAGTCTGAGAATTGGTTTTCCAAAAATATCCAAGTGCGGGTTATAGTCAGAACTTGGACCCATTACCGTTTCAACGTCGGGGTGCCCTTTTATAACCGCGATAGCTTCTAGCGTATCAGCAAAGTTTTGAATGTCTTCTTCATCGCTGCTATCAATGAAAGCTTCTTCCAGCATCTCAGCAGCAGGTAAGAGCAAAAACTTGTCAAGTTCGTCTCCGTAGATATGCTCTTCATGGTGCATAAATTCGTGGGTAAATATTTCGTTTGTCTCGCTATCACGAAAGATTAGTGTGAAAGCATTGTTCTTGATCGGTCCATTGATATTTGCAGCCATTTGTTTGTCCTATCGTTGCTGTTATCCCCTTATCGCATATCCATGCGAAGCAATCAAGTAAAAAGAACTGTTCTAAATCAATAGCTTAGCTGCCGGGGCGCCTCCGCGCCTAACTGCTTGAGACTTAACGATAAAATATGTGTTTATCAAGAGTCAGCACGTGTTCAAAGGCCTCAGCCCAATATGGATGAACATAAACCGCATGATAGTGAGTTGCTCCTAGTGAAAAGTCTTCTCCCACTGCATACCAGCGTATAGCGGTGCTAGCTAAGCGTTGCGCACGAGCCCAAGCATCTGCCTCTTTAGGAGTATCTGACGCACCATCACAAAACCAGCTAAATTGACAACGGTGACGAATGATTTTTCCTGTGCTATCTCGTTTTGCTTGTTTTACAACGCTACAGATGTTATTGGGAAAGCGTGGCGAGGCAACGCGATTAAGAGTTACATGCGCAACCGCTATTTGGGCCTCTTCACTTTCACCCCGCGCCTCGTGGTAGATGTTGAGTGCAAGGCAGTGTTGTTCGCTGGCAGCAGCGCCACCAGCGAACAAAGCGAGAATAAATGCAAGCGTTTTCATGCGAACTGCCTTGCAGCATTGGAAATAGGCGTTGCCCAAATATCAGCAGGCTTGATACCACGAATAAGAGCATCTACCCGAGCACGGGCAATGCCTTCTGCCGCAACACCGCTCCACGTGAACGCACGAGAGATATTGCCATATTCATCCTCGACCCAGATAACAAAACGTCCAATCATAGTAGATCCTCCTTTTGATAAATATTTATCGCATATTTTTAAGCGCTGGGCAAGAACAAAATGTCTTTTGTTTGTAGACACTTAGCCACCAGGGCGCCGCCTTAGCTATCTCTTTGATAACTAAGGCTTTTTATGTGTTGCATTTCTAAAAGTTCTGCTGCTACTGCCAGAGAACTTGCTTAACCTGTTAGGTCGAGTCTCGTATCTTATTAGTCATTATATTATCCACGCGCTAAGTTTGTTCCTAAGTTTTAATTAAGGGTGTATATTAGGGGCCGTCTCTGATACTATTCATGGTAAACCTTACGATTGAGAGCTGCTGATACTCCAGTGACGCTTGCCATCGCGATCACGGTAGCTGACGAGGTTGGGAGCACGATTGCGTCCTGCCTTGACAGGGTGAGTGCTGCGCTTGCTGGAACCTTTTTTGCTTTTTGCCATTGTGGCCTCCTTCGTTGCTGATAACTCTTTATCGCATAGTATTTTGCTTGCTGCAAGTAAAAAGAATCGTTATAAATCAAGGCGTTAACCGCCGGGGCGCTGCACGTGATAACTCATTGATACTAAAGCGAATTTACTTTCGACTCTAGACTTTCAACTATCAACTGGCACAATCAAAGGTTAATCGACATTCGACTTCCGACTTTCGACTATCGACTGGCGCCTGGGCGCAACCCAGGCGTGTGCCCCGCTTCGGGGCACAACCTACGCGTGTCACCTCAGCTTGCGAAGGCGTTTCGCGGTATCCGCGAGAAACGCGTTGGCCATAACCTTATGGTTGTGTGCCCATACCTCTTCCGACGTGTTTGCAACTCTAACGGGAAAAGTCCAGTCGCGCCCGCCTTTAGCCACATTGCAAGCTTTGCAAAGGCATTGCAGATTGTCCAGATCGGTTGTGCCGCCGTTGCTTTCTGCAATCGCGTGATCCGCGTCCAGAAACGGCGCATATGCAGCCGAACCACCGAACCCGCACGCGCGGCAGATATAATTGTCACGGGCCAGAACCTTATCCCGCTTTGCCTTAGTGATCGTTGCCTTGCGTGCCATGTGAGCCTCCGTTGCTGATACATTCAATATAGGCGCGATTGCCTAGACTTACAAGACTTTTCTCGCAAAAAATAAATCTTTTTTGCCCTTGACACGCCCACTAAATTCGTTAAAATGGCGCGTCACAACTCTAGGGTGAGTGGGCTTACGCCCACCCAACCTTTGCGAGAAACTCGCTGTCAATGTTGATTTCAACCGGAATAGCTTGGCGACGGATGCTTTCGCCTGCAAGCTGCACGTTGGCGGACAGATCGTCGCGCTCGATCAGCGACGCAATTTTCTTGCGCGGAATCCAGAGCGGTTTCATGTCAGCCGTCAGCGGGCGTTGCACAAAAGCAACAGCGGCTTCAGTTTCGCGGGCGATGTAACCGGTGATCGTGGTCATGGCAAGGTTCCTTTCCTGTCTGCCTATACATAGAATATAGGGATAAACGTCGGAGACTTCAATAGAAAAAAGCGTAAAAAAACGAAAAAGATTGCTTGACGTTCTAACCTACTTCCATTATACTGGCGCGTTTACACGCTTAAGGCGTGTGCGCTTTGACCAGCACAACCTAAGGTTGAGCTGGCGCCTGCGGCGCTAAAAAGCGTGTGATTTCAAAGGCTTAGAGTGTGCGGCGCCGACCCCTCTAACCCTTTGATTTAATTGATTTATCCTAGCTTGTAAGCGATTGCGGTAATAAGCACAATAACGGCAACACAACCTACAAAGCCAGCGGCAACACCGGCAGCGCCATGATCTGCTAGAAACATTGCAATGCGTAGCAGCGTCATAAGAATTGCACCGATTGTTTCTACATAGATTTCCCAGATTGCTTGCATCATCGTTTTTTTCCTGTTTCGAGTTTCGACTTTTAACTAGAGGCGGGGAATGCTCCCCGCCTCGGGGCGGCTCACGCCACCCCCACCTTGGCGGCAAACGCCGCGCAGATCTCGATCTCGGCGGGCGTAGTCTGGCGGCGGATGCTCTCGCCTGCCAGTTGAACCGTTGCACCAAGTGTATCGCGTTCGATCAGGTTCACAACCTTAGAGTGAGGAACCCAGAGGGGCTTCTGTTCACCGTCGAGGGGCAGCGTGACAAGCGCAATGGCTTTGTCTGTTTCGCGGGCGATGTAACCAGAGAGAGTGATCGTGTTCATGGCAGGGTTCCTTTCCTGTTGCCTATGCTTAGACCTTACAGGTCTTTGCGGCAGGCTGCAAGAAAAAAATACGCGTCTAGGCAAAAAAAGTTTTCCGTGTTAGCGCATTTTCTGGGTTGACCTCGACCTAGCGTCTGTGCTAAAATTCTGGCGCGTGCTCCCGCTTAGGTTGTATGCAGGCGATACGCACAACCTAACATTGAACGAAAAAATATAAAAAAGCGCGTTTAACCCCTTGCAAAGCGCCCCGGCTGCGACTATATTAGGTGTATAGCAACGGAGGCCACAATGCCCAAACTGACCATCTCTCGCGAAATCAAAAACACGGTCCGCTCCACCTATACGGGTTGCGTATGCTGCGGCACTTGGGACGCTTTTGATACGGGCCACGTGGTAGCAGAAGCGCGTGGCGGGTCACTTGATCTGGTCAACCTGCGGTTGATGTGTGACCGCTGCAACGGTGCTCTGCGCAGCGCCAACGCTGAGTTTGCCACCTACGCGACACCAAACGATGGTGCTCGCGCAGCGGTTGAAACTAACCGGGCGGTATGGTTTGCTTACTGCGATGCGGCGATTGCTTATTGGAACGCACAAGATAAAGTTGAACGCGGAAAGGTTGAGCGCAATCCCTACCGCAAGCCCAAACCCTACCGTGCCCCTCTCTAAGGGGGCACAACCTATAGGGGCGGTTAGCAGGACTATGCAACCTACGGTTGCGCGGCGCACACCCACAGAGCCTCGACCAATAAATTTTTAAAAATTTTAGGGAGACATCATTAACCTTTTAAAGGTTTTTACCCCTCCCGCTATTGAACTACGTTCAAACTTATATATTTGACTTTTAATTCTGCAGTATGTATACTAGAATTAAGTTGTGCTAGTGATATTTGCACTAATATTAATCTTTAGGCGATATTTGTTATGACAAAACGTAATGAAATACTTAATAGTTTGGTTGAGGCTCTCGGCATTATCGCTCCGTGTTTTCGCAACTATCGCTATTTAAATGATGTTAATGATTTTCCGAGCATTTGTATAGGCGGAACCCCATTAGTAGATTATACACATTATGGAGCTGGACAGCGTCTGCTCACTATGCAACAATTAATAAGAGGATATGTGCTAACTGCAGAAGAAGACTCTATTGATGATAGTGAAGAACTGGCTAGGCTTATAGAAGTTGCAGTAGATGACTTTGCTAAAAGCGTTGACGGTGTTTACAGCGCTCGTGTTACACAAATAAGTACTGATGAAGGATTGCTAAGCCCTTATGGAGTGTGCGACGTGCAAATTGAGATAAGCTATGAGCAAACGAACTGATATTATACGTGCTCTTATTAATCATTTAGTTGATAGTGGCGTTGTATTGAGCGGCAATATAACTCGCAGGCTGGCATTCTTGCATGAAGTAAATGATTTTCCTGCTATATGCCTTACAGCACGCAGCGAAACACGGTTTCACTATGGTGATAATGCTAGGTTAGGGCAGCTTGCTGTTGATATACGTGCTTATACGTACGACTCAGATGCTATCTCTGCAGCAGAGCTATACGCTAGACGTATTGAGCAGTCTATAGATGCATTTAGCGCGTATGATTTGCAGTTGCACGAAGCTCGTATCCTCTCTGTTCGTACAGATGAAGGACTTTTTGAGCCGCACGGCATTATAGACATGACCCTACAATTAACATACGAGGTAAAGGTATGAACCCAATAACAACAGTAGACGCTCTTAACGAAACTCTAGAGTCTCCTCCGCTTGATCCTGTGCTGCTAGCTGTAGCAAATGACTATTTAAGCGGTAAGTCAATAGATGAAATAGCTGGAGATTATGGCATATCTACAGATCGAGTAACTAGCGTGCTTGAAAAGCGTGAAGTAAAAGCTTATGTAGATTCAGTGTTTGCTACACAAGGGTACCTTAACCGTGTCAAACGTATGCAAATTATTAACGCAGTGATTGATCAAAAAATGACTGAAGCACTTGAAACAGGAATATACTCTAAAAAAGATTTACTTGATTGGATGAAGCATCTCAACGAAGTTGAGGCTACAGTAAAGCCTAAAGAGCGTGGCCCTGCAGTTGCCGTACAGATAAATAACTATGACAAGCTAATGAAAGATTTACTTGAATGAGTAAACAACCTCGCGATGATGCTAACGCACCTATTCCAGTACTAGCACTTCGTCCAGGAGGCGGCCAACAAATTGCTGTAGATGCTAGCTCTGCACGTAGTGCAGCAGTGCATCCTAGCGTTAGAGTAGTGACACTGTATTCTAGCGTTGATGCGTTCATTGAAATCGGTGATGAAGATGTAATCGCTAGTACAGCTACTTCTCATTTTTTGCCTGCTGGACTGCCTTATGATATTTCGCTTGGTGCAGAAACCAGACCTTCTGACAACCCAAGATACGTAGCGTGCATCGCTCTAAGTGAAGCGGGGACTTTATATTTAAGCGAGCGTGATTAATGAGTTTAGGCGTATTTAAGTTCGGTCTGTCAGTAACCACTAAACAACGCCGTGCAGCAATACGCGCTGAAGATTCTCGTTATTTTGATTTTTTATGTACTGAAGCCGGAGAACCACTATTAGCCGAGAATGGTGATCATTTAGGATTAGAACAATTTATTCCAGTCCTACTTGTAGATGACAACGGAAATATAATATTAACAGAAAGCGGCGATGCTATTGACATTCGTTTATAGCTGGAGAAATAAATGGCCAATGTAAAAATTACAGCATTATCAGAGCTTTTTGCCAATACGTTAAGCAGCGTAGACGTTGTTCCTATAGTAGATATAAGTGCTAACGAAACAAAACGAATTAAGCTTTCTGCTGCCATTAATGAAGTAGCTGCAGCAAACGACTATGTAACGTATAGTAACTTAAGCAGTAGTATACAAGAAGTTGACTCTGCATTAGTAGACTTTGCTGCTTACTCTAATAATGCTTTTGCTAGTAATGATGGTATTGTAGGTGTAGAAACTCGCCGTGCTGATAATACTTTTTATAGCTATAACACTCATAGCGTAAGCACTAGCGCTAATGTTATTTCTACAGCTAACTCTAACCTGGGCGCTATAACATTTCCTTGGGCTACTACATTTACAAACACAGTTAATCTTGGAAACTTTGAGCTTGAGCAAACTCTTACACCTAATGTGTCTATTTCAGGATCAACAATTTTTTCCAGAAATAAAAATATTTTTAATAGTGCCAAGCTTATTGTAAATATCAAAGATTTAACTTATGGACAGCATCAGGCATCTGAGATACTATTAGTACACGATACGTCTACTATAAATCTAACTGAATACGCAATAGTACATACAAGTACTAATCCTATAGCCACTTTTTCTGCAGATTTCAACGGAGATAATGTCGAATTAACTGTATCAGCAGAGAGTAGCGACAACACGATTACTGTATTACAGTTTATAAATTAAGGAATATATAATGGCTCAAAAAGATTTTAAAGTTAAAAAAGGATTAATAGTAGGAGGTAATATAACCTCTGGTACAGGAGGTTTTGTTTTTGATTACACAGCAAACTCCTTAAGCGTTGCTGGGGACACTGTAGCCCTTACTACTGAGCTTAACCAAGTACAAGACAATGTAGCTTCTATTATTGCTGAAGGTTCTGCCTCTATAGTACAAGACAATTTAAATATTGCAGTATCAAACGTTATTTCTAATACTAATACCGTTTCTTCTAACGTTAGTTCGCTTGAAACTTCTGTAAATACTATATTTGCTAATGTTAACGCAGTACAAGACAATGTAGCGAGCGTTTCTAGCGATCTTGTTTCTTTCGGTACTTTTGCTAATTCTACTTTTACCACTAACACACATATAGATACTAAAATAGCTGAAGTGGTTAACGGCTCTCCTGAGCTTTTAAACACTTTAAACGAGCTAGCTAACGCAATTGGTGATGACCCTAATTTTGCTGCTACCTTATCTACTCAGATTGGCTCATTAGAGTCTAACGTAACTGCAATCGACACTAGATCAACAGCTAATATAAATACCGTTTCTTCTAACGTTAGTTCGCTTGAAACTTCTGTAAATACTATAGTTGCTAATGTTAACGCAGTACAAGACAATGTATCAAGCATTAGCGATGGGTCTACCGCATTTACGGGTGCGGTAACTTTTAATGATAATATCTCTGCTGACCGAGCAATATTAAATACGCAACTACAGCTAGGCTCAAATGTTAGCAGTGGAGTTGGTAGTGGTTCTACTACAGTATTTACTTTTCCTGGGGCTACCTATAGAGGGGTAGAGTTATTGATGATGGTGCAAGATGTGACCAACTCAGAATATCAGCTATCTAAGATTTTAGTAATTCACGATGGTGGTAGCGTTTATACTACAGAATACGGTGTTATACATACAGGCTCTTCTGATTTAGCTACCTTTAGCGCTGCTATAGATGGTTCTGACGTTGTAACAATATCTTCTGCTGGAGGAAGTGCTAATAAAAAGATAACAGTTGCGTCTCATTATTTAATACAGTGAGGCTTAGCTAATTAAAATAAAAAGTATATAAATGGGGACAGTGAACCGTGACAGAAAAACAATTTAAAACAAAACTAGGCGTTTCTACGCCAGCTGTAACTTTTTATTCTTCTTTATCAAACTCTTCTATTGATATATCTTACGAAGAAAGTAATAACTTGTTACTTTCTGGCGCTATTACTACTACAGGTAATATTACTGCTCCGAGACTAGAAGGGTCTGCTGATACGCTAACAACAGCCCGTAATATTGCTCTTACAGGAGCTATTACAGGTAATGTTGATTTTAATGGTTCTCAAAATGTCAGCCTAACTACTACTGCCAATAGTAGTCCTACCCTTACTCTAGCAGGCGACCTAACAGGTAGTGCTACATTTACAAATCTTGGTAACACTACTCTAACAGCATCTGTTCAGGACAACTCTCATAATCACGTAATTAGTAACATAGACGGGCTACAAACAGCGCTAGACCAAAAGTTAAGTACTACAGGTAAGGCTGCAGACGCAGAACTACTTGATGGTAGTAACAGTAGTAGTTTTTTACGTAGTGACGAATCTGGCACATTAAACGGCTCGTTAAGCATTGCTAATGGACTGGCCGTAGATACTGATACCTTATATGCAGATTCAATTAGTAATCGGGTAGGAATTGGTACTGACGTTCCTCTATCCCCGCTTCATATTGAAGGTAGCTTCAACTCGGGCTTCTTTCTAAATGATACTGGCGGCACAAACGCTGACATGATTATGTCTGATACTGGCGGGTCCAACCGTATCAGGTGCTCTGGCGGGGGGTACGCCGTATACGTAGGTGGTGATGCTGCAAGTAGTGACGCTGCTAATAGTGTTCAAGCGTTCCGCGTTATATCCAACGGCGACATAGACTTTATCGAAGACGATGGGGTTACTGTCGGTGCACGATTTGATGCTTCTAGCGGTAACTTAGGTATAGGTACTTTTAACCCGGCTCAAAAACTTCATGTTGAGGATAGTGCTGATCTTAGCGTAAACTTTCGGTCTACTGGCGGTAATACAAACTTATTTTTACGTGCACAAGATGCTGGGTTTAGCCAAATGTTTTTTGGTGACACTACTGCGTTCAACGCAGGGTTTATTCAGTACGCACACACTAATGATTCCTTTATTTACCGTAACGGTGGGGGGTCCCACCGCTTTCAGGTTTCTGCTACTGAAGTCATGCGCATCGACAGCACAGGTAACGTCGGTATCGGAACAAGTTCGCCTGTTATTCAACTTGACCAACTTGGTGATTCTCTTATGCACCGAATTAGGTCAACCACTTCTACCAGCGCCTATGCTAGATACGAAGGCACTTCTGGAATTATGGCTGTAGGCATACTTGGTGGGCTTGGTTATGTTGGGACAACGGACGCATCAGATCTAAGACTGCTTACAAATAGCAGTGAAGTCATGCGCATCGACAGCAGTGGCAACGTAGGTATCGGAACAAGTAATCCCGCTCATCTCCTTACTGTTGGTGAAGATGGGGGCAGCAATCCCGGTGAAATTTCACTCGGCAGAGGTGGCGTTGAGTCAGCTAGTATTTACTGGACGCGCGTTGGAACAAACGACGCTGAAATTACATATACCGCTGACGAAGACTTAGTTATAAAAAATGCCTTCAATGGGGGGGCTGTTGAGTACACTAACAACAACGGAAATCATATTTTTAATACCGGCGCAAGTGGTTCGACCGAAGCCATGCGCATCGACAGCAGTGGTAATGTTGGTATTGGAACCTCAACCCCCGGTCAAAGCCTAGACGTAGCTGGGAATATTCGTCTTAGCGGACAATCAACAGACTCTCAATATCTACTAGTGGGTTCTGGAAGGACAGGTAATGGTTTCAGTTATATCGACCTCGTAGGTGATACAACCTATCCAGCTTATGGTCTTCGTGTAATTAGGAATAACGGCGGGCCGAATACTCTGAGCCGGATTCAGCACAGAGGTACTGGTGCCTTACAGATTATGGCGCAGGACGCGGGCAATATAGTGCTTATGACTGATGCCTCTGAGCGTATGCGCGTAACCAGCACAGGTGACGTAGGTATCGGAACAAGTACCCCGGCACACCAGCTTGAAGTGGAAAACTCCACGGGCAGTGCGATCATCGCCGCCACGTCCAGTACGTCCGGCACGTCTCAAATCCGTATGGGTGATACCGCCAATACCGGCTCGGGACGTGTAGAGTATGATAACAGTACTAACACTATGAAGTTATGTACTAGTGGCAGTGAAAGATTTAATATTTCAAGTGCAGGTATCGTTACTATATCAGGAGGAAGTCTTGTACTGAACGGTACAGGAAGAATTCAAGGCATTGATACAGTCACAGATTCTACTGATGCGGCAAGTAAAGGCTACGTTGATTCAAGAGCTGGCTCGCTAGATGTTAACATAATATCTTCTAATACTACAGCTGTTTCTGGTAATCATTATTACATTAGTGCTGCTGGAGTACAGCTGACACTGCCTTCAAGCCCTTCTGTAGGTGATAGAGTAGGCGTGTCTGAGATTGCTGGAGATACTACAAGTTCAATTCTTAGAAACGGGAATAATATAATGGGCCTCAGTGAGGACTTAACAATTGATACAGCATATTTTGTAACAATATTAACATATATAGACGCCAGCAATGGCTGGGCATTTTCATAAGGAGATATTAAAATGGCAACTACGAGTAGTTTCTTTGGGGGCGGTGGTGGAGGCTCTTTTCTTCCTACTAAACTTGATTCTATTACAGTAGTCAATGGACAGGGTACGTATAATCTTACATCTTTAGCTAGTGCTTATACTCCATCATCAATCAATGCTCTGCTAGTTTCATTAAATGGTGTTACCCAGTCTCCTGGAGATGCATTTACTATTAGTGGTTCAACCATCACATTTATTCCTGCTCCTGTAACAGGTGATGTAATTGATTTTATTATTGACCTAGGTGCGGCTGTAGAAACTGTTTCTACAACAGAGACTGATACATTAAACACTGTAACCACTCGAGGTTCAGCTACTACAAATGAGATTACCGTAGGTGGTGTTACAAGCACCGGTAAATATGTAGAAGCAGTGGGAACTCTCAGTGGGTCTACACCATCGTTGACAGCAACTAACGGAACTATTGTTACATGGACACTACCTGGTAACTCTACTCCAACTGACGGCTTATCAAGTGGTGAATTCCTAACACTTCACATTGATAACTCTGCTGCTGCAACTATTACGTGGCCTACAATTCAATGGACGCGGGGAACTGCACCAGAATTGAGTACAGGTAACATCAATGTGGTGCATGTCTGGAAAGTTGGAACAAATCTATATGGTGCTGCGCTTGGAGAACTTGTATAATGAGACAATGGATGTTAGCCAGTGCAAGCGGAGAACTTTTTAACCCCGAAGAAGGTTTGACTCTTACGAGTACAACTGCCGCTTTTGATGAATTTGATTTACCTGGGGGCGAAACTGATGCGGTTTTTGCCGGAGAAATAACATTTCCGAACCCATTAGCTGCAGGAGTATTGTTTGAAATCGGTGGTAGTGGTCAAGGGTCATATCTTGGTATACTATCAGACAACACCAGTTTTGTTATACGGGCCGGTGATGGTGGTTCAGATAACGGAGTAACCGACGCAGGTAAAGCAGAAGCTATTTTTAATGCCACAGAGTTTGCTGGCCGATCAGGAACAATAGTGTGGGAATTTAGGGTTGACGGTAGAGCTACACTGTGGTTTAACGGTGAAATTATAGCGCAAGATACAGCCGCTAATGGATCCTTTGAGAATAATCAATACGCCGGTGGAGATGACGGCGGATGGGGTACTTCAAACGGTAGTATTGCAGGAAATGGTTCTTCTGAAAATTGGCAAGGATCGTTGCTGTCCGGCATGAGATTTTATCAAGGTCAAAATGTGATAGGTGTATAATGAGTACTGACGTAAATTTATCTAACGAAAATATTATTGCTAACTCAATAACATCAACGGGCACTGTTACTGCAAGTACGTTTTCAGGTGATGGCTCTCAACTTACGAATGTTACCGTAAATCCTCCCAGCACGTTTTCAGCCTTGGCATATCTTTCAGCGGATAGTACTGTTAATGATTCAATTTCCTTTGTCCAAAAAAATATATTTCCTTCAACTGCTGGAGGATTAGAACTCAATATTGGAGGATTCACATGTTCCACGTCTGGAATTGTCGTTCCAAGCGATGGTGTTTATATAGTTGGCGCAAATACAAGATTTAACACTGGTGTTCAACGTGCCGCCGTGGCTATTACTTTTACTGTAAATGGTGCAAGCCAAGCTTCAGAATTACAAGGTGTTCCAAGTTATATACGTAACGGCAGTGGGCATGAAGATTCTTCATCAGTTCTAACTGGAGTACTAAATTTGGTCACCGGCGATGAAATAGGGTTGGCATTTTCTCAATACTCTGCAAGTGGAACAGTTAATTTAGTGGCTACAGGATCGGATACCAGTCACTTATTCATCTATAGGATATCTTAATGGCTACTGATATTGAATTAATAAATGACGACGTAAGTGTTAATGATGCTGAGGTAGTTACTTCAATAACAGCTCCTTCGTTTTCTGGTGATGGGTCAGGTATAACAAATCTTCCAGGAGGATCTTTTGGAATTTTTGTCTGTAAAACTGATTTAAATGACTTGCCAAATGTAAATTTAACACCTTATACCAATATATCACCATTTAAACCAACACTTGATCTAATTTATAATGACGGTGGATTTACTTCATCTGTTAGTGGAATAGTCGTACCAGAAAATGGTATATATCTTTGTATGGTTAATTTTAAAATATTTTCAAACGATCAAAGACCAGCACCGGCAATAAAATTTACTATTAATGGGACTCAGCAAGCAGAGACTGGGGCGACTGGATATATTCGTAACCTTAGTAATCATTCTGGATCTTCACTTCATTTAGATACGGTGTATAACTTAACTGCTGGTGATGAAATTGGTTTAGCAACAGGCGTATTAGGCTCTTCTGGAACTGTTTCTTTGCAGGGTGATAACAGTTCTGTTTCAATTTTTAGGATAGGTTAATGGCAGAAAGAACACTTTTAAATCTCGTCAATGATAATATTGACGTAAATACGCTAACTGCAGCAGGAAATATATCCGGCTCATTGGTCGGTGATGGATCCAGTTTAACCAACCTTGTGTTATCAGCTGCGAATGCTCATACAAGAGCATCGCTGTTTTCGGATAGCACCATTAACGGATCTACAACTTTTACTTCTAAAAATGTATTTCCTGTCACTGGATCTTTATCTGTTAACACTGGAGGATACACATCTTCTTCTTCAGGTATTGTTGTTCCTGCAGATGGATATTATTTGATTTTTACAGCAATTAGACAAGATAGCACTGTTCAAAGATCTAGTGTACAAATAGCCTTTACAATAAATGGAACAGCGCAAGCAGAAATAGGAAGTTCTGGTTACATAAGGAGCGGTAGCGGGCACAACGAATCGTCAGTGCATCTTTCTACAATATATAATTTAACAGCAGGTGATGAAATAGGACTTGCTTTTAGAAGAGACCCTGATGGAAATCAGGGCAACACCGGAACAGTTAATTTAATTGGAACCAGTCAGGTTTCAATATATCATATAAGAGCATAGGAGAAAAATATGTTTGTTAAAGTCACAAACGGCAACGCAGTAAAATACACACTGGGTTTACTACGCCGCGAAAATCCAAACGTAAGTTTTCCGAAGGAAATTCCGGAGGAGACACTAACAGAATATGGAGTATATCCATGTAATGATACACCACAGCCATCATATAACACTGTCAC